>Ga0206976_1251_pt2 | contig 13489 bp, 12 predicted proteins | sample Alteio_BWOrgHeat_82_FD_152926 | JGI IMG/M metagenome (GOLD analysis project Ga0206976, IMG submission 152926) | Enriched cells from forest soil in Barre Woods Harvard Forest LTER site, Petersham, Massachusetts, United States -... | ecosystem: Environmental > Terrestrial > Soil > Temperate forest >... | reverse complement strand
GATGAAATCGAAGTGTATTAACGTCCACGATCGCAATTCTCCGGTTTACGAACTCGCCGAAGAATATGACGGCTTTAGGGCGGTTCCCAAGAACTTCTTCATGCTTCTGAACGCTTATCAGAATCACCCTGAAGCCAAGAGCCTTGGTCCAGACGGCAATTCGTGTGACTCCACAACGCGAGGTTTGCTCCAGCGGGCTCACATTAATGCGAACTGGCCGCCTACCTATATCGGAAAGGAGTCCGACCGGCACTGGGAAGAAGGAGACGACCTGAGTTTGCTGAATTTCAACGCCGTCCAGTACGCACGGAAAGGAAACGCGATTGCGAACGACGATCAGTTAGAGCAGATAACCAAGATTCCGAAGCGGGAATTGATGCGTCGCGGAGTAAATCAACACACACTGGAGAAGATTTGTGAGCGGGTGCCCGTGCGTGCGGAAAAGCTCGCGGAGTGTTTGAAAGTAATCGAAGAGTTGAGAAATGAGAAGTTGGATGCCATATAAAGATCCTGAACGAAAGAAAGAATGGGAGCGACTGCATCGGACGGAACGAGTAGCCCGTCGTCGTGAACAGCGATTCGCGGAATCAGTGGAACAAACGCCCCGACCCATAGCAGACCGAAAACTGAGCGTCGGAGTCGGCTTTGTCGTTCCGCTCATCGCCGGAGGTGCACTTGCTGCGTGGAATCCAAAGGTCGGGATAGGCGCAGGCGGCTTGACGTTGGTCGTTGCAGCAGTCTGGAAAAAGAATTGGGCTTGGTGGCTCGTGGGGTGCGTCACTTTGTTTATCGCATTGCTTTTCTATTTCACGGATAACGAAAAAACAGACAGTCCTATCGGGTCGGGCGCACAAGCTTAAATCACGCCTATTTTTCAGCTTCATCAACTAGCTTTTGATAACGCTGGAACAGACTCTCGGAAAACAAAATGAATCGATACAACGAACTTAAACTGCAAGTCCTATCCTTATTTGCCGCGACCCATGGTGAATGGCTGGGACCGGGTGAAGCCGCCGAACGGCTCAATTTCTTACCCCCGCGCTCAGCATGGTCATACCTCAAAAGGTTGTGGCAGTTTGGCTTATTGGAGAGGCGTTCCTTAGGCAGGGGAACATTGGAATACCGGATTAGTGATACAGGAATCGCTCGACTTCGCTGGCTACGCTCGCGCCGTGATTAAAGGGCTGATCCGGCAAGATTGCCCAGGTGCTTAGCGCAGTGCTGACACAGCCAAATTCTGTTCGAGGGCGCACTCCGCTGATCAGGAGAAAGTCCCCGACCAAAGTCGCAGTCCTCCAATTGAGGCTGCAGCAAAGTGCAAATGCTAATCCCAAATTGACTTGCCCCGCAACAGGTTATAGCATCCGCGGTTAAGTTCCTATCCAAATATCTGAGGACATGACTTGTGCGTGAAGCCAAAGCCAACGAAGGACGTTTTCTGCGCTGGCTTTCTTTCCGAAGGGGGAAAATCAATCCACCTGGGAGTGCGGGCTCGTCGCTAAACGTGCCCTTGAGTATTCAACCCAATGCCGACTATCTGGTAGAAACTCCGGATGGCGCTTATGAAAAACTCGTCAATCTCATTGAGTTGTCTGACGGCGGAGTTTTTGCTGTCACTGGAGTTAGGGGTGCTGGCAAATCAATACTACTCAATGCCGTTATTCGTCATTTCCAGAGTAAGTTTCACACGCTTGGACTCTCGGCCCCTGTAAGCGCCAGTCATGAATTGGAATTCTTTTTAGCCCTCTTTCGGATACTCTGCGGGTCCGTTAGGTCTCGTCTGAAATCTGTACTTACACGCATGAAAACTGATTTGAAAACTATAGGGACGCAGCAGGCCCGCCGACAACTTGCTTTAATAGTGCCGCTATTTCTTTTGGTTCAGGTATGTGCGGCAGTATCTTGGAAGATTCATTTGAACAGGGTTGCGACATACCGTCTTCTAGCATTGCTCACAGAATCGCGTTCTTTTGGTTCCGACGCGCTAGGCGAATTTCAGAATCATCTTGACTATCTGAGCCTTCAAAAAGAAAGGTTTCAACTGCGCAAGTCGAGTCCACAAAAGTCACAACGAGCGGGACAGAATCAGCTGGAGGATCAACCATACGAGAATCGGCTGGAGGATTTACAGTACGAAAAATGGATGAGGGATGATCCTCAGTTCGAAAAACACTTGGAAGAGGACCAGAAAATATTGGAAGACAGGGTCGGGAAGCTCAAGTTAGCCGTTTCGAAGGCTTCTATTGCCGCACAATCTGTCTCCCAGAATTCAATTGCCACCCGTCTTTGGTCCGTCCCTGATTCGATAGGGAATGATGCATTAACTACCGTCGATGAGCTTGCGGCGCTTTCCAATAGCGACCGCTTTGTGCTGCACTATGGCATTGGGGAGGCCAACCGCGACCGCTTTGTGCTGCACTATGGCATTGGGGACTCCACCAGACACACCATAGGCTGGTCATACTGGCCAGACTATCTAGCATATGGTTTGCTGAGCATGGCGGTTCTTTTTATCTGCTCCATACTAGCCAGACAGATATTTCTCTTTCGACATTATTTGCAGCACGTCGGAGAGCTAGGTCTCTTATCCGAGAGCGAAGAATTGGCGGAATATCTGGACTACGAATTGACTCAGTCTCGGGAAGCGGAAGTCAGCGTGCCCCTCTTCTCACGTTTGGGGGGGAGATACAAACGGGGGCACGAATATAAGTCTCGCGCAATCTCCCTACCGGGGCTAACAGCGCAGTATATCAACTACGTCGAAAAGATTTTGCAAGTGTTTCCTGACAAACTGATAATTTGCATCGATGAACTGGACAAAGTCACCGATCTGGATAACGTGCGATTCATACTGCGTGAGATCAAGGGTGGGCTTTACGTAAAAGGATGTTTCTACATTGTCTCAATCTCCGAGGACGCGAGGCGATCATTCGAGACCCGTTTGTCGGGTGCGCGGGACATCTTCGAAAGTACTTTTGACGAGGTTATTACAATAAGCCAATTTAGCATTGATGCCTGCAAGAAGCTTATTTATCGACGCCTGCAATCGGCCGGGATTACTGCAAATGACGAAGTAGATAGGGCGATTGTGCTAAGCGCCGTATTGTCGAGTGGGATTCCTCGTGACTTGATCCGCAACTTTCGGGAGTCAATCATGGCGACAAACGGGATCGACAAATTACAGTTCTGTACCTACTGGCAACATCTTTTCCATCGCCGAATACGTGAGATAACCGAGGGCCTGATGGTCGTCCAGGTTTTTGACCCACTTCGGGCAGAACTGCTCCAGGAGCTTGAAATGTTCTCCAACACTAATGCGCACGACGAAGGCCAATCCTACGAACACTCTCTGTCTCTAGTCGCCTCCAGGTTGGACAATCTGCAAGCTGAATTGGCTAAGACCACTGCTAGCATCGAGCCTGTTACTGAACTTAACGGAGCAATTCTGAAAGCTTGGGTCAGAAGCTGGATGGAATTGAAAATTTATCTCCTTGCTCGCTATTGCTGCAATCCGGAACACGAAAATGGGCAGCGAGACTTGACGGCAGAGAAACTGCGAAAGGCCTATTCGATCCTGCCGTATAGTGCCGAAACTTGCGCAAGGTTACTATCCGAAGTCCAAGCGCGCGCGCCCGGTGACTAGCGCGTTTTCCTTACTGAATTTATTAGCTAAGGCACCGGAAGTGTAAACACCGCCCGGGCAGCCGCGCAGGTCCGTTTGGTCCGCCCCCTGTAGCATTTTCCCCTCAGCGCGTAATACCCCTTTGTTGCGTTGACAGGCGAAGAAAAGGCGGCAATACTGGCCTTCCATGATTGGCCAGCTCCGCGGACGCCTCGCCGAAAAACGCCCGAATCAAGTTCTCGTCGATGTCGGCGGCGTCGGCTATCTCGTCCAGATTCCGCTTTCTTCCTTCGCCGCGCTCGGCGAGCTTCACACGGAAGTCACACTGCTGATCCACACCCACGTCCGCGAGGACGCACTCGCCCTCTACGGCTTCGTTTCCTCCCGCGAAAAGCACCTTTTCGAGATGCTTCTCTCCGCCTCTGGTGTTGGGCCTAGTCTCGCCCTGAAAATTCTTTCCGGCATGAGCGTCGAAGAACTCGTCCCCGCCATTCGCGGCAGTGATTTAGCCCGTCTGACGAAAATTCCCGGTGTAGGTCGCAAAACTGCCGAGCGCATGGTCGTGGAACTGAAGGACAAACTCGAAGCCGTCGTCTTGGAAGCGCAAAAGCCAGCCGCCGCCTCGCCCGCCGGCGCGGAAGCCGACGTAATCTCCGCGCTTGTCAATCTGGGCTACGACGCGCGCACCGCGGAAACCGCCGCCGCAGAAGCCAAGCGTGAAACCGGCACAACGAATTTCGAGAAACTGTTGCGTGCTACGCTGCAATCTCTGGCTGCACTCAAAGGTCGCACAACTCATGCAGGCGCCTAATCTTGTAGTTGTAGTGGCCGACCTTTAGGTCGGTCAGCAGTTCAAAACAAAGCGAAGCAACGCAATGACCGACGCCAGCGCAAAACGATCCATGGACCGAAGCGAACGACACAGAATCGTCTCCGGCGCCTCCTATGACGAGGACGCCCGCATCGAAGCCAGCGTTCGCCCCAAACGCCTCGACGAATACATCGGCCAAGAGCGCGTCAAAGAAAACATTTCCATAGCCATCGAAGCCGCCCGCAGCCGCGGCGAAGCCCTCGACCACGTCCTGCTCTATGGCCCGCCCGGCCTCGGAAAAACCACGCTGGCCCAAATCATCGCCAACGAACTTCAAGTCCCCATCAAGACCAGCGCCGGTCCTCTCCTCGAACGCAAAGGCGACCTCACAGCAATCCTCACCTCCCTCGAAGGCAAGGAAGTTTTCTTTCTGGATGAGATCCACCGCCTCCAACCCGCCGTCGAAGAAATCCTCTATCCCGCGATGGAAGATTTTCGGGTCGACTTGATCATCGGCCAGGGCCCCGGTGCGCGTATCCATCCATTCCAACTGGGACACTTCACGCTAATCGGCGCCACCACGCGCGCCGGACTGATCACCGCGCCCCTGCGTTCTCGCTTCGGCATTGTCCACCGCCTCGATTTCTACGAGCCCGAAGATTTGCTGATCATCATTCACCGCTCGGCCAAAATTTTAAATATTCTAATGGACGATGGCGGAGCTGAAGAAATCGCCCGCCGTTGCCGCGGCACACCGCGCATCGCCAATCGTTTGCTCCGCCGTTCACGCGATTTTGCAGAAGTCCGCGCCGCTGGCCGCATCACGCGCGCCGTAGCCCAGGAAGCCCTGGCCATGCTTGGCGTAGACGAAAGCGGCCTCGACGAAGTCGATCGCAACCTCATGCTGGCTCTTTTGGATAAGTACGCGGGCGGGCCAGTAGGCCTCGGCACGCTAGCCGCCGCCCTTTCCGAAGAAGAAGACGCCATCGAAGAAATTTACGAACCCTACCTCATGCAAATTGGATTGATTGATCGCACTCCGCGCGGCCGCGTAGCCACTGCCCGTGCCTACGAATACTTCGGAAAAGAACTTCCCAAACGTCAGCCCAGGCTTTTCTGAATTTCTCGTTGGTCGTCAATGCCCACGCGTGCGCTGAATTCGAATCGATCTCTCCCGGTTTGCTAGAATGAATCGACCATGAGCGTAATCGACGAAGTTCTCCAAGCCAACGAACTCTACTCTCGTACGCACGAATTGCGGCGGCTCACGCCGCGCCCAGAGCGTCATCTTGCCATTCTGACTTGCATGGACACGCGTCTTTCCATTCGTACGCTGGGTCTGAAAACTGGCGACGCCCACATAATTCGAAACGCCGGCGGCATCGTCACCGAAGACACTCTGCGCTCCCTTGTCGTTTCGCATTACCTGCTCGACACCAGGGAATTCATGGTCATCAACCACACCGATTGTGGCCTCATGCACACCACGGAGCAGGATTTGCGCAACAGAGTCCAGAACCGCGCTGGGACTGCAGCCATCTCGCCCGCGTTCTTTTACGCCTTTCAAAACATCGACGAAAATGTCCGTCATCAATTGCAGAAGCTTCGCACGCACCCCTGGATTCCCAAGGAGGTCGCCGTGCGCGGTTTTGTCTATGATGTGGCCAGCGGAAAGCTGCGTGAAGTGAGCGGCAGCTAAATCGCGTAGCCACACCCGGCTTGCGAAGCGAAACAAGGAATCGGAACGCAAGTAGAAGAATTGTATGCGGCGCGCTCCAGCTATTCGTAACGCAACGCAACAATCGGATCCACACGCATCGCGCGCCGCGCAGGGATGTAACACGCCAACAGCGCGACACCCGTCAGCAGAACCGCCACACTTGCAAACGTAATCGGGTCCGTCGCCCCCACGCCATAAATCATTTTTGTAATCAATCGCGTCAATCCCAGCGCCGCCACGATCCCGATTCCAACGCCAACCAGCGTGATCCGCATCCCTTCGCCCAACACCAAACGCAGCACGTCCGCGCTGGTCGCCCCCAACGCCATCCGGACGCCAATCTCATGCGTCCGCTGTCCCGCCAGATACGAAATCACGCCATATATTCCAATCGCCGAAAGCACCAGCGCCAGCACGGAAAACACGCTCAACAACATCATCGCCAACCGCTGCGTGGCGATTGATCGCGCAACTACGTCTTGCATCGGTCTCACCGCATAAAGGACTGCGCTATTATCGACTCGCTCCGCGGCTCCCCGAATCGCGCTCACCACTCCCAAGGGTGTCCCCGACGTGCGCGCTACGTATTCTCCCCCGTTCGCGAGTAGTGGCCAGAATCTGTCTGGGATTTGCCACACCGCAAGGTAAATCTGCGCTTGAATGTTTTCGTTTCCCTTCGATCCCAGCCCCCAATGCTCCACGTGCCCCACCACGCCGACGATTTCCGCCTGTATATCAAGAAGCGCAAGGTTCAGCCGTTTCCCAATCGGATCCTCGTTCGGGAAATAAGCGCGTGCGAACGCCGCATCGATCAACACGACCATTGGAGCGTGCTCGTCGTCTCGTTCCGTGAACGTCCGGCCACGCTCCACGGGGATCTTCATCACCTGGTGGTAGTGCGGCGTCACCAGATAAAACAGCGAGAATGCCATTTCTTGTTCCGTTGCTGGTTTCGGGCGCCCTTCCACCCAGAATGGCACCTCCGAATCACCGGTCATCGGCAGCGATCCGCCCGTCAAAGAAACGCCTTCCACTCCGGGTACATTTTCCAGTTGTCGCACGGTTTCTCGATACTTGGCGCGCAGTTGCGCTGCAGTCGTGTTCGGACCGGAAGTGGAGGAAATATTGAACGCCAGCGCATTCCGCGGATCAAAACCGGGATTGACGCTCCACAGCGCCGCAAGGCTGCGGATCATCAGCCCCGCTCCAATGAGCAGCACCATTGCCATCGCCATCTCCACCGCCACGAACACGCTCTGTGTGCGGTGCCGTGCTCCGCTCGATCCCCGGCCGCCTTCTTTCAGCGTCTCATGCATGTCCGGTCGCATCGTCTTCAGCGCCGGTACAAGTCCGAATACAATCCCTGTCAGCACGGAAATTCCCAGCGTGAAGAACAGCACGTGCCCATCCATCCCAATCTCTTCCGTTCGCGGCAGAGTCTCCGGCAGCGCCGCGAGAATCGCCTGTGTCCCCCATTTCGCAAACAGCAAGCCGATGCCGCCTCCAGCGATTCCCAGCATCACGCTCTCCGTCAACAACTGGCGAATCACGCGGCCGGGACTCGCTCCCAGCGCTGACCGTATCGCGAATTCGCGCGACCGTCCTGTCGATCGTGCCAGCAATAGGTTCGCGACATTTGCACAAGCGATCAGCAGCACGAAACTCACTGCGCCCAACAAGACGAGCAGGATCCCCCGCACCGAACCAACCACGTCCGTCTTCAGCGGAACAAGCGTTATCCCCGTTCCTTTGTTCGCGTCTGGATACGCGGCAGCCAAATTTTGCGCGACCGAATCCATATCCGCGCGTGCCTGCTCAAACGTAATTCCCGCTTTCATCCGCCCGACCGCATTCGTCCCCATGCCGATGTGCCGGTCGCGAAACGTCGGGTCGGCCCACTGCCCGATCGGCACATAGACATCCGAATCGCTCAATCCTGCAATCCGCCCGGTTGCAACACCTATAACGGTGTACGCCTTCCCATTCAGCATCAGATTCTTGCCCAGCACATCGCCAGACATTCCGAACTTGCGTTTCCACAGTCCATCGCCAATCATCGCTACTGGCACTCCGCCAGCCTGGTCTTCTTCAGGAAGAATGTTGCGCCCAAGTTTCGGACTGAGTCCCAAAGCTGGAAAGAAATCTGCCGAAATCATATGCCCATGCAGACGTTCTGGCTCGCCCGAACCAGTCAGGTTGTACTCCTCGCTCCGAAATGCCCCGAGATAGGAAAACGAGTGATTATTTCTCTGCCAGTCCTGGAAATTGGGATAACTGATCGAACTCTGTTCGAACGAGGGCGTCTTCGCGTACGCGGCCACGAGTAGTTCGGGATTCGGAAATGGCAGAGGATTTAGCAGGACTCCGTTGACAACCGAAAACAGCGCCGTATTCGCCCCAATCCCCAGCGCCAGCGTCAACACCGCAATCGCGGTAAATCCTGGACTCTTTAGCAGAACCCGCAGCCCATATCGCACGTCTTGCCAGAAATTCGTCATCAGCCACCCCCATGCGACACTTGTCGCGCGCCCCGTCTTCCGCCAAGAGATACGTTCCCCATCCGTGTTTAGTTCCCAGAGGTAGGACAGACATTACTGTCTGTCTCCTGAGTTCCCAAGCTTCGATACCCCCTCTCCTGACCCTTCACCAAGAAGACGTCACTCCATCACAATCCTTAACGCCATACGACTGAGTGCCCTATCGAATCCAGAGGACGGCCAAGCTGAAGTTTGCAAATGTGCACACCGATAGCGTTTCCAGCCGCGTCCGTGCACAATCCATCCATGCCCACGGTTTATTTATCGCTAGGTTCAAACGTAGGTGACCGCGATTTCAATCTCAGCGCCGCAATCGCCGCGCTTCCGCCAGCAGGTATCCAGGTAAAACGGGTTTCTTCGATCTACGAAACCGAACCGGTGGACTATCTGGACCAACCGTGGTTTCTAAATTGTGTGGTGGAAGCAGAAACAGACTTGCAACCGCACGCGCTCCTGCAGTCCTTGCGCGACATCGAATCGCAATTAGGCAACAAAAAAGAATTCGCCAAAGGTCCGCGCAAACTCGACCTGGACATTCTCCTCTACAACTCGCAAACGATCACCACTCTCGATCTCCAAATCCCCCACCCTCGCATGCTCCAGCGCCGTTTCGTCCTGACCCCGCTAGCCGAAATCGCTTCCCATCTAAAGCATCCGTGCTGGCCTGCCACAACCGCAGCACTCCTCGAGCAACTAACCGACCCAAGCCAAGTCCGCCGCTTGTAGGGGCGGGGCTTGCCCCGCCCGGTCCGCACACACTGCGGTCCCTCCCCTGCTCCTGGACGGCCGCCTCACGACGTCCGATGCAACAACAACCGATGCAAAGTCATCGCCTTCGGCGCAATCGACTCCAACTCAATCAAAGACAGCCTCCCCTCCGTAATCTCCCTCCACCGGTAAACCCCCGGCTCGCTCTCCACCACTTCTCTCCCATTCAAATTCCGCAAAAACTCCCGCGCATCCGTAATCGCCGCCGCTTCCCGATAACTTGGCCGCGCCATTGCCTCCACCGCGTAACTCCGCAGCAATTTGCTCCAATAATGTTCGAACAAATCCCCAGACGCAAAAATGTCGCTCCAAGCCACCTCGCCGCCATAAGCCACGACCACGCCAACCACGCGCTCCCCCTTAAGTCCAAGAGTCTCTCGGTCAAACCGTCTGCGCAATTCCTCGACGAATTCATCGACCGAAGCCCCTGCGCGGCTGTGTTCATAGATCTTTGCATAGGACTGAGTGGGCGCCGACGTAGCAATGGCATCCCCGATGACCTCAGCACTGAGTGCTGCCGGTGGTGGGGGTGGCGGAGCCGCTGCGGACCCGCCCCCGATTCCTGCAGTAGTGGGCTTGGCCTTTGCCGAGGTTCCCGAGCGAACCGCTGACCACACCTCGTCCTGGCTCTGCGTTACCGCTGCCTGCTCCCGCACACTGGGATGCACAATCGTTTTCGAAGCTCCAAACTGCGAGCTTGCCCCCGTCCACCTGCCGTGCTCCACGCAAAACACATCCAGCGGCAGAGGCTCGGACCCTACCGGCACGATCCGGTCCTTGCCAATAATCCGGTCCTGCTTTCCCCCGCTTACCAGTTCGCCCGCCAGCAATAGCAACGGCCGCTTGCTCCGGTTAATAAGCACAAGCTGGTTCACGCTAGCCCCGCTGTTGTACTGCGGCACCGCCACCGGCCGGCCATCCCGCGACCGCGCCAACCCCGCGGCTCCCTGTTCACTAATAATCACCTCCCCGCTCGAAAGCCCCTCATCCAAAGTCAAAAATGGCGAAGTGTCCTGCGCGGAAGAACTTACGACCGGGAAAATCGTGATATTTTCGTAAGTCACCGGGTCCAGCAATCGCCAATTGCCTTCCGGCTTTCCCGGCACCCCATTCGACGCGGACCCAATAAACGCCAACCCGCCCAATGCGCTCATCCCAAAAAAGCTCCCCAGAATAGCCCCCAGTATGTATCGATCCATAAAACCCTCCTTAGCGCGACCCTTCCCGGGCACGCCTCGGCCTTAGAACGCCCATCCTTAATTTTCTTGCAGGGTAAAATGTGGAGAAAACTTGCAGAATGCGGGACTGCGCGAGAGCTTGCACTGCCGCGAACTCGCTTCAACCTACGTGCTTCAATTCACTCGCTTCAATTCAGCAGGAGCGCTTCGTTTGACTGTTTTTCCAGCGCTCGCTTCCATGCACTGCGAGCGCTGCTCAGATCCTCGTCGCCGTGGTACTTTCGAATAGCAATCGCTGCCATGTGCGTCGCCCGCTGGATAAGCCTCAATTCAAATGCCGTAGGCTTTCGTGGTACGCAGCAGTACATTTCGAAGGATCCCAGTACGTCCTCATCCCCTAGAGCAATGTCCGCGGACCAATAAAGGTGCAGTCCAAACTGCAGAGCTCTGTGTGCAATCGTCTTAAAATCGCGCTCCGTGTCATTGGGCAGCAACATGACCGACACGATGTTTCCCAACTGAAGATCGATGGCGGTGCACAAGTTGTTTAGAATCTCGGCGAGCGGTGCGCCCTTCGAGATCAATTCCACAATCCTCTTCTCACCCGGCAAATCCATCGGCGTCTTGCAGGCACCCCGGCCACGCAAAGGCAAATGTTTGCGCGCCCGACTCGTAGTGCGTTTGTCTTCTCTCATCCGTATATTCTCCAATTCGGGCCTGCCACGGCTTTCCGGGGCCCGTTACATCTTGCCGCTTCCCTGCTGTGCAGACTTGCCCACCTCGCGTCGATCTGCATTGCTCGACGGCTGCTCTGCGAGCCCCATCGAAATGAAATTTATCCTCTTGCCTTTCATCGCATACAACGTCCCGTCAGCTGCATACAGTAGAGCTCCGATGGTTTCCGCATCCGTTGGATACGCGGCCACTCCCACTCCCACCGAAATTAGAGGTTCTTCCAAGTCCTTTGCCAGGAGCTCGCAGATTCGCTCGCCTACCAGCGCCGCATCTGCTGCTCCCGTCTCCGGCAGCACCAGCGCAAATTCATCCCCGCCCTGTCTTGCAGCCGTGTCAATAGACCTGCAGCAGCTTCGCAATACGCTGGTCAGACGGCAAAGAGTCCGGTCTCCAACCAGGTGGCCATATTTGTCATTGATCTTTTTGAACTCGTTCACGTCCAGCAGCATCAGCGAGAATTCTCGCCCTGTGCGCTTCGAACGGCTGATTTCCGTGTGTAGTACCTCGAAAAGTCTCCGGTGGTTCGCCAGTCCCGTCAGCGAGTCGGTCTCCGCCTGTTCCCTGAGCTGCCCCTCTCGCGCCTCCTGCTGCGTTATGTCTCCCACAATCATCTCGTAGCCGTCGAATGCTCCGCTCTCCATGTAAACTGCACGCCCGCTCATTTGCACCTTCACCATCCCGCCGTCTTTGCGCTGGCACTCCATCTCGACGCCTTCGATTTCAGCTCTTTCCCTCAAGCACTCCTTCCAACGCTCGCGCATTTCAGCATCTCGGATCACATCCCTCGCGAAGTTCGTTTCCAGGAATTCTTCTCTGGATGTATACCCCAGCATGTTCAGGAATGCTGTATTGGCGTAGCCAAATTTCCCCTGCGCGTCCACCCGGCAGATTCCGTAGGTAGGGTTATCAACAAGAGCGCGATAGCGCGCTTCCGCGCTCGCGCTCGTTTTTTCCGCCTTCGCCAACTCTTCACGCAACTTCTTTTCCTCTAGCGCTCGTCGAGCTGCTATTGGCAAGTGCTCCATATGTTCGGGTTCTATGAAATCGTAAGCACCATTCGCCCTCAAAGCAGCTCTGGACTCTCCTCGCAAGCTGGCCGCCACAAAGACTAACGGTACGCTCCGCACCACCTGCTGAAGAACTTCCAGCGCCTGGGATCCACTCCAATTGGGGCTCGGATATTCCGCAACAATCAAATCAAACCTTTCTTTTCGAAGTTGTTCGACACACTGTCCCAGGGTCAAGACGATGTCCGCATGAACCGCGAACTCCGCCCTCTTCAACTCCTGCAAGCAAGAATCGATTTCGTCAGCATCGCGGTGAACGAACAAGACCCGCAAGGACTGCCACCTATTTACAGCTACACGCCGGCTGGCACCGTCTCGAGTCGTTCGCTTTGGTTGACTTCCGGATAGGGGAAACATGGGAAATACCCTTCGAACCCCGCCTAAGCCGCCTCCCAATCGGGACCCGGCGAAAGCGATGGGCACTCCGAAACCTTAGTCGCTATTAATCCCGCAGACTGTCCCATTTTGAACAGTGCCTCCGCTGCTGCCCTTGCTATGTTCGGAAACGATGCAAGCGGTATCCGCACTATTTTCTGTACAGCCCGAGTGCCAGGTACCGGTCACGCTGTAAATTAGGAGGGCCATCGTGTCCAGTAACTGTCCTGCATGCCAAAGTTGGCGTATCCATCGCTCAAGACGACGCGGCTTTTTCGAGTCAGGCCTTCTCGCAATGCTCTTCGTTCGTCCCTTCCGTTGTTTGGCGTGCGATCATCGCTTTTTCCGTTGGTCATTCAGTGCCAACCCTGACTCGCAACGCACGGTCCCCTTGCGTTTCCCATAGCATCTGCCACGCTCCGGGAACAAGCACCACAACGATTCGCTTTACCGGCCTCTGCACTCTAGCCAGTTCGCGCCGCCAGTTGCTGCCGATCCTCTCAATGGCCTCCTTGCGGAACTTGCGGGCCGAAACTGCCCCCTGATAATGGGCCCATCCAACGCCGTCCCATTCTTCGCCCTGAACATCTAGTGTTCAATTTTGCACACCCCGTCAGCCACACTCTTGGTATCGTAACCTCGGATTTTAAGCGGCCGCCGACCAATGGCCTTTCCA
>Ga0206976_1255_pt1 | contig 13751 bp, 12 predicted proteins | sample Alteio_BWOrgHeat_82_FD_152926 | JGI IMG/M metagenome (GOLD analysis project Ga0206976, IMG submission 152926) | Enriched cells from forest soil in Barre Woods Harvard Forest LTER site, Petersham, Massachusetts, United States -... | ecosystem: Environmental > Terrestrial > Soil > Temperate forest >... | reverse complement strand
CCAGGTCAACGGCGCAGCCTACTTTATCCGATACCAAAACTGCCTTTCCGCATGCCATGGCCTCGTTTACTGCCAGGCCCCATGTTTCTCCGGGGCCCTTTGATGGAAGGCAAAACAAATCGCAGGCCTGGTAAATAACCGGTATAAAGGATTGATTTTGAAAGTCCATAAAGTGAATGTTGCCAATACCCTCCGCATTATGTTTTAATTGCTTTTCCAATTCTCCGTTCCCCACAAATAATAAATGAACACGCGGTTGCTTTAGCTTTATAAAAGCGTCAGCCAATAATACCGGCGATTTTTTGTCAGAAAACTTCCCCGCAAAAAGTATTAAAATGTCACTGCCGCTTACCGCTAATTGTTGCCTCAATGATGCTGCTTCACTATCTCTTTTAACCGAAAACCTTTCGTTATCAACAGCATGCGGGGCAAAGCTTAACTGCTCATCTTTTAAACCATACTTTTTAAAATAGGCTTTATTGTTAGCGCCTGTATAAAAGGCATGATCAACATGTTTATATACCCAACCCAGGAATAACCGCTTTAATAATCCTTTCAGCCCTTTTTGCTCATCCAGCAAGGTTGAATCGCCCCGGAAATATACGGGTATTTTACCACTGAAATAGCGTATTGCTTTTAAATGGCTTTTATAGGCCCAGCCAAAAATCAACACCGCATCAGGCCGCCAGGCTTGTATTTGTTTGATGAGGCCCGGATTAACTATCCCTTTGTAATGATGCGAACCTGGATCAGTGGATATATTTTGCGCCCACTCAAACGGGTAGCCATCCAATAACGGGATATCCCAACTGATAGCCTTACCGAATCCGTGATCGAATGATTGGCCTGCCCGCTGCCCTTCGGTATAAAACACTTTAATGCTGATCTTTTCCCGTTCGTGCAGCAATTTAAAAACCGGGGCGTAATACTGTATAGGGTGGGTAGTAATAATGGCCAGTTTCCTCATTAAATTACTTCTCCCATAATAGGAATACCTGCGCCCTGACTTAAGCGATGTGTAATAAAATCCATATCGCGACAGTAAATGGTATTGTGTTTACCGAATGATGCAGCCTCGGCTATTTGACGCGTGAATGGGTCGTATGTATAAGGTTTGAATTTTTTTGCGAGCAATTGCTGATGTATCTTTTCTTCATCGTATCCGTAACGCGCCCCACTGCCGTTTAACTCTATGATTATCGCTTTCAGCACCGGTAGGTCCAATGTATTTCCCATGCCTTTTAAAACCTCAGTTTCGTAACCTTCCACATCGATCTTTATGAGCGCAGGTGAATTGTCGGCTGCCAATGAATCAATGGTGATTACCTGCACGGATATGGTATGTGGTGAATTGGATTCGTTTTCGGCTGTAACGTGGTTGGTGGTGTCCTCATTTGATGTAAAAGTTACTATGCCTTTTGCGGCACCGGCTGCTGAGTTGATCGTTATAACTTTCTCCTGCAATTTATTCAGGGCGATGTTTTTGTTTAAAATATCAAAGGTGGAACTGACAGGTTCGATAGCGATACTGCTGGCTTTACATACGCCTGATGCCAATAGTGTGAAAGAACCTACATTGGCCCCTACATCAAAAAATACATCTTCAGGACGTAAAAAATGTAGCAGGAAAGCCATATCATTAAACTCATGTAAGCCTGCGTAAATGTTGCCGGTTATGCCGGTTAATCCTTTGCGGGCATAGAATTTAACAGGCTTAAGAAACCGTTTTACATACAACCTGGAAGGTGAAAAGCCACTTTGTATTTGCCACAGCAAAAAACGGAAAAGGCTTTTAACCGGATGCCGCTTGCTTATGGGGTGAGTGAATATGAATCCGAGTGTCCTTTTAATTTTTTCCATTGAGTACAGTGTCAAAAAGCCGGCATTGATTGCCAGCCATGTTTTTAGCAGAATATTTTTTTATCGCTTCGGCATTGTAGGGGTAATCTTTTATCTCATGCAGGGCCACCTGTTTTAAGAAGTTATGGATATCAGCATCTGGCGATTGGTCATAACTGTACACATGCTTTACACCAAACTCCAATAATACGGGGATAGCGGGGCTTTGAGAATTAAATATGGCCAGTAAAGGTTTTTGCGCTAAAATATAGGGATAGATCTTTGAAGCCGTATATTTCGGATCGTCCGAGCCGGGGATAAATAGGGCGTCCGCCTGTTGCAGCGTCACAAGGGTGTGATAATACGGAATGCGATCAGTGATCTCAATTATATTCTCTGCAATATTATACTGTTTTGCAAGCGGCAAAATAGAAGGCATTCCTTTTCCGTCCGGGGCGTAGCTGGTGCCAATAAAGTAAATTTTTATTTGATTGAATATTTGAGGTTCATTATCAAGGCCGGTCTTAAAAGCTTTAAACAAAGCAGCTATGGCCGGGTGCATATCGGCCCCGCCACGGCCTATGTAAACTATATTGATAAATTCAGGATCAAGCAGGGATTTAAACGCCTGCCTGTTATCATCAGCGATCTTCAGGTCGGGTTCGAAAGCCCCGAACGTGATGGTAGCCGATGGAATGTTTTTTATTACCGGGTACCTGAGCTTCAGGTCAGCAATATAATTTTCTGATACGCTGATCAAGCCATCCACCTGCTTCATGGCTATTGGCTCAAGGTATTTATTTAAGCGATAGGAGAACCAATATTTTGGCGGCTGCTGCTCTTTGGGCTTATCGCGATAATACTCAGAATGCCAGGGGTCCTGCATGTCGATCACATAAGGGATATTAAAACGTTTTTTCCAATAGGCACCCAAAATACATACGGGGAACTGTGTAGTGGAGAAATAAATAAGATCGAAATGTGTTTCTTTCAGCAGTTGGTTAACTTTTTTCCGGTAAAACCAAAGCGAACGTAGCGCAATGCTGCCCAACCCAACTTTGGATGTCCATTTTTTTTGGAATGCCTTTACGAGGTGTATTTTAATACCGGCAGGAACACTTTGCAGCAATAACTCATCTTTTGCAAGGTCCGAAAATGCAGGGTCTACAGTTACCACTTCAGCATCCCAGCCGAACTGAGTTAAGTAGGGCAGGCTCATCCTTATCCGTTGCATATCGGCAGCGTTTGACGGCGGAAAGTACGGAGAAATGATCAGCAGTTTTTTCAATTTCCCTTCAATGTTTCTTTAACTATGCCAAGGAATTTTACGCTTTCAGTTTCCCAGTTTAACTGATCGTGAGCAAGGGTTAAAGCGGCCTCACGCGTTTCAAAAAGCTTGTCGCTGTTTTGGCTGTAGTTTAAAAGCGCATCGGCTAATGACTGTGCATCCCCACCCTTGTATAGCTTGCCTATAGTTGGGTATTGACCGATAAACTCGGTTTGGGCCGTGGTATTACTCGCTATCACCGCCAGCCCCGCTTGTATGTAGGTAAATAGTTTGTTTGTTAAACAGATATCCCGGTTTAATGGCGTGTTGTTCTCCAATGCCAGCCCGATATCAAATTGAGAAGCAAATTTAATTACCTCATCCGGTGGTATAGGCTTGTGGAAATGCAGGCTGTTTGGCCGGTTGTTCATTAATGTGCTAAACTCGTTTTTTACATCATCAGTGGCATCACCCAATAAATGCAACTCAAACGGATGATCATTTAAAAGATTTAGCGCCCCTATAACGTCATCCAATCCGCGGTTGTGCCCAATGGTTTGGGAGAACCAGAATAAGCTTATCTTTTTATTTTGATGCGGACTTATTTTTAATTGCCGATCAGACTCAAAAACGTTATTGATGGTGGTGATCTCTAATCCCGGATAAAGTTTTTTATACGCTCGTGAGATAGCAGGGCTCGCTGTTGTAAAATAATCCAGCATGGGCAGATACCTATCTTCTATGTATTTAGAAATTCTGAAGATATAGGAATTGGGGTCGTCATTAACTTCATTCCGGTGAAAATCTTCGGCATCAAAACCGCATTTGGAGCTATGTTTTTGAGCAGCTTTTACAGCTGCGGGTAAAGCCGCTTGTATATGGGCAATGTACAGATCGGCTTTTATCGCTTTTGCTTTTTTGAGCAGTTCGGGGTATGCCCTTCCCCTTGCAATTTCGGCTATGCCAAACTTAAATGATACATGCCCGGCCAGGAACTTAAATAACTTTGCCCTGAGGCGCGTAAAATGATAAGTGTACTGATGCTCAAACGGGGAGCCCCCGGCCAGTACCGGCGTCCACCGGGCTTTTGAAAAGATCAGTTTATCAGCTTCATAAGCCCACCTGGTCCAATAGGAGTAAACTACATAAACCTCAAAGCCTGCTTTTTCCAGGGCATTTGCTTCTTTTACTAACCTGGGGTTGGTTGAAGGCTGGCCCACAGAAATCAAAACAACTTTTTTCAAACTATTTTACGCAATCCACATACAGTGAATGTTTGCTGTGATTTTCCTGGTCGGCAATTAATTGCGGATCAAGTGATTGCCGGAACTCCTGCCTGGTTATGTTTTTAAAGCCACAATCCGATAAAACGTAATGCAGCGCATCATAATCATAGGCGTATTTATGCTCGCCATCCTGCCTGAATATATGATTGAGAATGGCAACCCTCGTATCAAAACCTTTGCGAAGCGCGTCGATATCATATCCCAGGTCCTTCCACAAACTTTTATCATTGGTATAATAAGCAACAATGAATTTTTCAATATCAGGGACTACGATCCTTAATACCGCTCCTTCTTTCATTACTCTTTTACACTCTTTCAAAAAAAACGGCACTTCAAATGATTTATCCAGGTGTTCAAAAAAATGTTCAACCCTTATCCTGTCAACTGTTTGATCTTTAAAAGGCAGGCGCCTTCTTGTATCATAGGTAAAGGAAACATTGTGCAAATTCATCAGGTCCACATTTATCCAGCCATCCTCGCCAAACGGGCCGCAGCCTATATTCAGGCTAATGTTTTCTGCTGACAGGAACTTTGCAACCGTCATTCTCTTAAATGGGTTGAGCCGGTAATTTGCCCTGTTTCGGAAAGCGCGGAATTCAGACCTCAAAATAGAAAGTATTTCAGGCGAAACCGGGGTTGTTTTATTGATCCACCTGCCAATTTTTTGTTTAAGCGTCATAGGGTTATATCACAATAGCTAATAATCACGTATTTGTTTGCTGGTAAAGGTATTAAAACTTACTTTTTTCGGCCTTAGGTAAATTTCTTTTTGTCATTCGCACCCCCGGAATAAATTGTTCGTAAACTTATTTTGCAACCGGGAAAATATCCAAGTAGTGGGCGGCGATCACCGTAACATCAAAACTATTTTTAGCAGTTTCACGGCAGGTTTTTCTATTGATCAGATCGGTTTTTTTTATGGCGGCTGCCATCTCTTCAGCAGTGTTAACTATCGCCCCTGTTTTATCCGTTACAATTTCCGGTACCGATCCCCTCCTGAACGCAATAACCGGGGTGCCGCAAGCCATCGCTTCTATCATAACCATCCCAAATGGTTCATCCCATTCAATAGGAAACAGCAATGCTTTTGCTTTGCCGAGATACTTATTTTTATCTGCATCGTTTAACGGCCCAAGATATTTTACCTGGTCATTATCAATCTGGGGTTCGATTTCGGCTTTATAATAAGCATAATTGTCGGGAGTGTCGGGTATATTACCGCCTATGATCAGCCGGTTACCGGTAGCTTTGGCAACCTTTATGGCATGTTGTAAACCCTTCACTTTGTCAAGCCGGCCCAGGAACATCAAAGGGGCATTATCATCCACCTTTTGATTTAACTGGTATTGCGAAAAATCAACAGCGTTATAAACTGTTTTCCAGTTACCTGCAACGTTGCCCGTGGATACGCAATAATTGCTGCAGGCGGTAAATACCAGGTTTCGGTTTGGCAATGCGCTAACAATTTTTATCCCTTTTTGGGACACCTGCCTGCCATAGCTCATTAGCTTTTTTACGGGGCTATTTAATATGGGCAGCAAGTAGGCTAAACGCCCAAAATTATGGACGAGATCAAAACTGTTCCTGTTTTTACGCAGGTACTTCCATACAAATGCCGCCTCCTTATATAGCTGGGTTTTTGGCCGGTCAAGGTCATTTACACCATACGTTACAGTTTTGCCGCTGCAATGTGATCCGGGCCCGGCGAGCAGGGTAACCTCATGCCCCAATTTGGCATATTCTTCGGCAAATAGATAAACCAACCGTTCATGCCCTCCATAATGGATAGGAGGGACGGTGATACCGGGGTCCATAATAAGTAGTATCCTCATTTATAAACACTATCAATGATATCCAACATGCGCCGGGCGCTTTTTTCAAATGTCAGATTTTCTAATATATATTCTCTTGGTTTAAAATCGTTGCTTTTTACCCTGTCCCAAAAAGTATCGAACTGCTTTTCAAACCCCAAAACATCTTTGAACTTCATTCCGCAGCTACCATCAAAAAATGGAACGGAGGTAGCAGGAACGGGCTTTTGTTCGCCCCAGGCAAAGCGGTTGGGATCAAGCCAAAAGCCCTGATCCCATGCAAATACGGGTACATTCATGGATAATGCCTCTAAGAGCGCGAACCCCTGGCTTTCATGTTCGCACAAAAATATCATGGCTTTGCTCTGTAACAATAAGGCATGATATTCGGCTTCCTGGTACTGCCCATAAATTACCTCGTTGTATGATAAGCCAGCTATTTCCAGTTTCTTAAGGACGGAGGATCTTAATAATATATCTTCATCATGATGATTTTCCCACCTGATCTTATTGTAAACAAGTATGTCAAACTTTTTATCCTGTTTTTGATCTGACGCCCATCGTTCCGTATCTATACCTGCAAACCACATATCGCATTTATCAGCCCCATAGTAGGGTACATAAATATCCCTTGCCCATTCGCAATGCTGTAAATATTTAGCCACGGGATATTCATCGCACATCGTCGGCCATTCTGCAGGGTGGCTTATCAAACCGATGCCCGCTATCACCGGGTTAGACTTATTATAGCCTTCAAGTACATATCTTCCACTGCCTAACATGATCACCGGCTCGCCCAGCTGGATCTTATTAAAAGGCAGGTTAATATCATAATCAACTTTTAACAGGTCGAAGCTTTCACGCAGGTTATCAAAAACTTTTCTGACGCCGCTTGGTACTCTTTTTTTGGAGGTCAGGTTTTTGATAAAAGTGATCAGGTGCCTGTCGCCGGGGAAAAAGCGATCTTTTCGCGGTAATTCTTTAAAATAGAGGTGTATTCGTTTCAACTGGGTATAAAGTATTTTTTAATGGCGGGCTGCAGTTTTTTTTCTAAAAGAAAAGATAGTGCGAATGTGACGAGTATCCATAAAGAATATTTTACAACGATCTCTGTTCCCTGGTTATTTATAAATATCGTTTTTTTGATAATATAAGCCACCGGGATATGCAGCAGATATAAACCATAGGATATATCGCCAACCAAAGTAAGTTTATCCAGTAAAAAAGCCGATATTTTTTTTTCGAAATAAAACAGCAATGATAATATCCAAAAGATAAGGCACATTATCCAGCGGGTATCCTCAAGTAGCCGGTGGTGTAAAATAAGATAGATAAATACACAGGCGGGCAGGCTATAGGATAAAATCTTATTGAACCGTAAAAAAGCGTTATCCTTATTGGTTAAAATAGCCATTATCATTAAGCAAAAGGGAATATCAAACAACCAGTTAAAATTGCTTTTAGTGTAGATGCCAAGTAAATGGAGTATGATAACGCCCACCCCCAAATGATTCTGGCACAGATGCAGCATAACCATACTTATTAAAGGGATACTCAGCTGTTTTGCCGGGGTGGCTTTAATGAGGCTCCATGCCACAATAAGGCCAAGTACCCAAAAATAGAACCCGTTGATATAATTGGATAGAAAAACAAAGGAATCATTGGTAAAGAGGCACGCTATACTTAAGGCCAGCAATAACGCAAACAGTTTCCATAATTTGGGTTGAAAATAAAATAAGGCGATGAACAACAGGTAATAAACAATTTCGTAGTTGAGGCTCCAGGTAGCATAATTTACAAATACGGGCATATTAATATGCCCGTACGGACTATCATTCTGGAGAAAAAGCAGATTGCCTGTTAAAACATAAAAACTTATCCCACCAGCAAAAATTATACAAAGTATGATTGAAATGAGATAAATAGGGTAAAGCCTGACCAAACGCCTTTTCAGATAATTTTTAATATCAAGTTTGGGTTTATCATTAGTGATGCCTATTACATAGCCTGATATGCAAAAAAACACCATTACTGAAAGATAGCCCGACCCCAGGTATTCTAAATATATCGGCCATTTGAAATTATCTACCAGGGTATCGGTGTGTACAAGCACATGGGCTGATAATACCAGCAAGGCACACAATCCCCTGTATTGTTCAATGGGTTTGCTGTAACCGTGCTTTATTAAAGGGGGGCTTAGCGGCCTGTTAAAAAAGCTTATAAGCTGAGCAAACATTTGATATGACTTAAAGATTGCCGTAGTGAATGATAAGCTTATGGATTTTGCGGTCAACTGATCTTGGTTAAAATTTATGGCTGTAACTACTGGTCAGATGCTGCGCCCGGAACAAGAGCTGCGGCCGGAGCATTTGAACCTGATAGTTTAATTGTTTTCGAAATTCTGAGCGAAGGCCTTTCAACCAGGAGATAAAAGACATAAGCAAACAGTATGCAACTAAAAAAAGTACAAATAAACAACCAATTGTTATCCGGTATAAGCTTATGGAGCAGCCTGCTCACCATATAACATACCGCTATATGTGTTAAATAAAGCGAGTAAGAGATATTACCTACGAAAGTTAAGCCTGGGATTGGTTTGTTGTTTTTGTAAAACAGGATAAACAAGGATGTTGCTAACGGGATCAGCCCGCTTTTAAAGGAAACGCCGATCATCAGGTAAACTGAAAATGCTAATAGGATAAAAAGCAGGTTTCGCCTGGATATCTTCCCGATATATCCTAAAAATAATATGATACCGATTACAAAATCGTACAGGTAGGTGAAAATGATCCCATCCATATTAACATTAAGGGCAATACACAAAATACCCGCCGATAATAAACAAGCAATAGTAAGGTAAGGGTTAAAGCGCATTAATAAAGGATAAAATATACCCAGCAGCAAGTAGAACTGAAACTCAATTGATAATGTCCAGAATATATGGTTATACCAGCTTACTCCTTTGAAAAAGGGTACAAGATAAGCCATGTTTAACACCAGGGATTTTAAGTTAAAGGGGATGTACATGACGAAAATGGTGAGCACAATGGTTGCCCAATACGGAGGATCAATACGAATGCTCCTTTTCCATAAAAATCGCCAGAACCCGTCAAGACGGTAATTCTTGACATATAAGGAATAAGGTATAATGAACCCGGATATTACAAAGAAGATGGTAATTCCCTCGCCCCCGTTGTTGATGATAAGGGCAACATATTTGCTGACGTTGACCCCGTTTAACACATTAATATGTGTCAGACAAACCAGCATGGCCGCAATCGCTCTTAGCAAAGTTATACTGCTGATGGATCCTTGCTTATTGATCAAATTGATTGGCTTTCAATGAATAAAACTGATAGCAGCTTATTAATAGAACAAGGGATGCTATGCTGTTGTAAAGCTCTCCTTTGCCCGTTTATTTTTAACTCCCGTCGTTTACCCGGTTGCGTTTGCAGCTCCTTTATTTTTTCTGAGAGTTCCTCTGCTGTGCGGTAGATAGCTACCTCGTTGCCTATATCATATAACTGATCGATGCCGTCCGCCCATTCCGTAAGATAACAGGCTCCCAGCATCGGTGCTTCTATGTCCCGGAGCCTGGAATAAGTGCCGGGATACTGAAGCGGGAATTTAAATGAGGGATACCGGTTAACACCTAAAGTGATCATACTTTCGGCAGTTAAACTGTTATACTGTTCAAATGTAGGTGGTTCGTGGGTTTTTGCACCCAATATGCTATTTACCCCGGTATGAATGCCGCGGTATTTTATTTTACGCAGATAGGGGATAGGCCCCAGCTGCTTCATCAAATTCAGGTTGAAGATCACTTTTTTGCCCAATGTGTAGTTTGGCGCAACCGGTTCACTACCCGGCGATCCCTCGTTTTTCCAGCCATTGCCATAAACTGCCAGCGGTATATCGGGGTCAAGCGCTGTCAGCTGTTCAAATAACAGCTTTCTTTGGATATCCTTTGAACCGATAAAAGTTACCTCTTTATTGGTTTCTTCTTTTAGAACGCGGTATTTGGGATCAACCCACATAGGCATGGGCAAATTTATATATGGGTATCCTGCTTTTTGATACCAGCTTAACGCTTTAAATTCGGGCACCCAGTTAAGGGTAAAAATCTCATACTCGGCAGGTACCTTATCGAATTGCCGCACATGGTCGCAAAAAAAATTAACGCAGGGTATTCCCGCTTTTTGTATTTCTTTAATGGCCGAAGTGTCAACCTGGTCGGGATATAAATAACTTAAAAACAGGTCGGCAGGATTTTTTTTCAGCCAGTCAACTGTTTTACCCCAGGTATCCTGTTTCCACTTTAAATGTTCGGCTTTGCTTTTGGGGACTAATCCAAGGGCCCAGTCGGCACCGGGGCATTCGGTCCATTCGTGCCCCGCTTCTTCGATGCCATTTTTTATATAGTGTTCCCAGAAATCATAAGCCGGGATAGGGTATTTATGTTCGGACTGAAGAAAGGAGAGAAATATCTTCAATTTTGTTTTTTGAATAATACGTCGATCTGCCCCAACTCCTGGCCAACCGGGGTGGAGTGCCCGAACGCATAAATATTAAAATTGAAGCCGGCAACGTAATTGGCTATATCCAAAAACAGCGGCTGCCCGTGATAGTATTCTTTGAATGATACTTCTACGATCAAATAGCTTACCTGGCTTAAATACTGGTCCATCCCTTTTAAAACTTCTAATTCAAACCCCTGCACGTCAAGCTTAATGATGTCCGGTACGGGCAGTATGTTTTGTTCGATCAGATCAGCTGCTTTTTTAACCGACACGGTTTCTTCCCTTGCTTTGCTGATCCCGTATTGTTCATACTCAAGAGGGGTGGCATCAAGTAAACTCGAGGAATCTGAAAAGCTCGAGACGTTGATCACCGTCGTAGTATCCTCATTGCCGAGGCAAAGCTGGTGGACGGTTGTATGCGTTAATTTGCCGGTAAGAGTTTTGAATTTTTCAATATGATCGTTAAGTGGTTCAAAGGCATGAATTGCGGCATCCTTAAAGAAAGATTTGGCCAGTAATGTCCAGGTGCCAATATTAGCCCCGACATCATAAATAACTTTTATGGTTGAGTTGTCATTGCTGATCAGCTCAAGCAGCTCCAGGCTATCGATGTGGCCCAAACTAAGGGAGGAAGCTGGCGTGCCCTTCAGCTTTCTTTTCCTTTTGTTCCTGTTGATGGCGATGGCCATGCGGTCAATCATCACCAGGGGGTTATATAATAAGGATAATCTCATTTTTATATGGGCGATTGAGGATATCTAAGTATTTAATTGCGCCTTTTGTTCTTTCTCACATCCCTGTATCCCCAAATGTAGTGATATAGGGGGCGTAAAATATTTTTAGCAGCCAATTTGGATGTGTTCGGTATCGTGAAAAGTATCCGCACCAAAAACTCCAATACAGTTCTATTATAAGCAGCGTGATCTAACCTGAAAACCTCGGCTTTGTATTGATAGTGATCTGTAAAAGCATCGTTGAAATGCAGTATAGCAGGATTGGCCTCTGATGGAATTGCTTCTCCGCCGGTTATTTCCAAAACCGGGGCAGTGGCAAACGTGTAACCCCGCAGTACGTTCGATCTTACTTTTTTATAATACATCAGGTCGCACTTTATTGTTCCATCATTTGGTACCAGTGTTTCGTTATTCAGGGCCATTGCCACTGCCAATAAAGGCTCTTCGTTTTCTTTTCCTGCCAGGCGCACAAACCCCAAGGCATCATAATCATTTTTAAACTCACTGGCTTTCTGGAAAACGCTTTGGGCAATGGGGTTATTTTTAAAGTAATAGATACAGCCTACAAATTTTGGCATAGCAGGTATACTGAATTTTTCCATCATGGTTTTAACATCGCAAAAGAAGTTCCCGGTTGAAATGTTACTCCCGATGGCAGAAAAGTTTTTGCCTTTAAATACGTCAAAAACGAAGTCGAGTTGTTTATATACAAGGCAGTCAGCATCAATAAAAATATTTTCTTCGGCAATCACATGTTCAAATAATTTGAATTTTGACGTAAATGATCTGTCCGATTCATCCAGGCTGATGACCTTTATATGTATTTTAGGTAAGCCTGTATATTGACTAAAATAGTCTGTATTATCGGTCACCAATAAAAAATGGAGGTCGTTCTGCTGGTTCCATAATATAAACGACCGTAATAAATTTTCAGCCAGTTTAAGGTAATATACTTTGCCTACGGCTATGGTAACGATGCACCTTTTTTCCAAGTGATATTAATTTCGGGATTGTACAATATGCTGCAATTTCCTGGCGAATTTCCAGCCAAATATCTTTTTTATTAACTCTATCCGTTTCCCGCCAAGTGTGGGTACATAATCTGTTCCCCCCAAATCTTCAATAACTTTTAATATTTCGGAGGTTAACTCTTTATCAACCAACCAGGCATCTACGGCAATTTCCATAGCGCTATGGGCCAAAGCCTTTTTGGCTATTTCATCATCGGTGGCGTTGAGCAAGTGCTGTTTTTTTAATAAAAACGATTTGAATTTTCCCTGCAGCGCTTGTTTTGTTTTGATAGCGGCCAGGTTGTTATCGCTTTTATATTTCCTGTAGTAATTGAAGCAACCTTTGGTATAAATAATTCCACTGCTTGCCAGTACGGCACGGCAAAAAAACTCCCCATCATCATCAGGCGAATAAAACTCAGACCAATAACCAGCCTTTTTTATTACCCCGGCAGGAGTTAACCAGGCGTTTGTTTGTATCATGGAGCCCCTGTCATCCTTGCCTCCGTATAAATTTGTGAGAAACTCAGCAGGGTTATCGGTGTCGTATAAAAACGAATCCTCATAGGGCGATGGAGAGCCCTCATATGGATTTTTATTATCATCAAAATGCACGGTACTACAAACAGCAATTTTGCCCGGATGCTGTAACAGCAATTTGATTTGACGCTCTATTTTATCAGGGCTCAGCAGGTCGTCGGCATCTAAAAATTGGATGTATTCGCCCTTAGCTTCTGATAATCCTTTATTCCTGGCTGCGCCCGATCTTTTATTTGATTGCCCGTAAACCTTAACACGATGAGCGCCAAAACTTTTAGCTATGGCTACCGACTGATCGGTTGAACCGTCATCCACAACAATCACCTCTTTATTGGGCCAGGTTTGGTTTAGGGCAGAATTCAGGGTTTCAGCCAAATGCTTTTCGGCATTATAAACAGGTAAGATGATAGAAACTAAAGGCAACTCCATATTTCGATCATTTAGCCCCATTAAATATTTCCCGCCAGCGTGTTTCTAATGAAGCAGCAGCGGGTGGCCGGTTATTGTTGAACCATGGCTGGCGCAAAACTTCAAGATATTTATCCTTATTCTCATCCAACTCAACAATACGGTCTATTAGTTTACCGAAATCGAGCTTTTGAAACTGGTATTTCATTTTGGCTTCTTTGCCTATCGCTTTTAATTTCCGCCTGATGCGGTGCAGGGGATTATGGTAATACTGGGGAAGGATATCTATAAAATTGAGCTGACTATGTTCCTCGAGCCATTTTACAAAGTTTGAAT
>Ga0206976_1254_pt1 | contig 13821 bp, 12 predicted proteins | sample Alteio_BWOrgHeat_82_FD_152926 | JGI IMG/M metagenome (GOLD analysis project Ga0206976, IMG submission 152926) | Enriched cells from forest soil in Barre Woods Harvard Forest LTER site, Petersham, Massachusetts, United States -... | ecosystem: Environmental > Terrestrial > Soil > Temperate forest >... | reverse complement strand
TAGCCGCTGCAGGGCATTACGGGAACTGGGAAATGGCGGCTTTGAGTTTTGGCTTTCTGACGGATAAAAGAAGGATGGTTATTTATAAACCGCAGTCGAACGAGGTTTTTACTGATTTTTTTAACCGCACACGTTCACGCTTTGGGGTAACCATGGTTTCGATGAAACAGACCTTGCGTAAAATGATCGAGTACAAGAACGAACTTACCTTTACCGTTCTGGCTTCTGACCAAACCCCTGTTAAGCACGAAGCCAACTTTTTTATGACTTTCCTTAATCAGCCCACAGCCGTTTTTTTGGGTGTTGAAAAATTAACAAAGGTAACCGACTGTGTAGTGGTATTTTATAGAATTGACCTGGTAAAAAGAGGGTATTATACTTACACTTTTGTGCCTTTGGTTGAAAACCCGAAGGAAACCAAACCTTATGAGATCACTGAAATGCATGTGAAATACCTGGAGTCGTTGATCAGGGAGAAGCCCGAATACTGGCTATGGTCGCACAGGAGATGGAAAATTAAGCCGGAAGATGTAGTTAAACCGGTGGTTCATCATTAATAGTCAGTAGTATTTCTTATCATTGAACAATATCCAACTAAAACTTTATAATTGCACGCTGATACCCGCCGGTAGATTAAGATACTAAATGACAAATACGCCTAAAGTTGCCGTAGTTATTCTGAGCTGGAATGGCATAAAACACCTTCGTGAATTTTTGCCTTCGGTATTGACATCCACATGGCCAAATCTTGATATAGTTGTATGCGATAATGGCTCTACAGATGGTTCGGCTGTCATGCTGAAAGATGAGTTCCCCGCTGTTAAAGTTATTCAAAATGATGATAATTATGGATTTACCGGCGGCTATAACCGTGCGTTGCAACAGGTTGAAGCTGATTATTTTATTCTACTGAACTCGGATGTTGAAGTAAATAAGGGCTGGATAGAGCCCGTAATTGCACTAATGGAAAGCGACCCGCTGATAGCTGCGGCTACCCCTAAGATCAAGTCATTCGCTCAAAAAGATCATTTCGAGCATGCCGGGGCGGCAGGCGGGTTTATCGACTGCTTTGGATATCCCTTTTGCCGTGGGCGGATGTTTTACGAGATAGAAGAAGATAAAGGGCAATACGAACAATCTGGTGAAGTGTTTTGGGCATCAGGCGCTGCTATGTTTGTTAAAAAAGAACACTGGTTAATGGCAGGAGGGTTTGACGAACGTTTTTTTGCCCACATGGAAGAAATAGACCTTTGCTGGCGCTTAAAAAATATCGGCTATAAGGTAATGTACTGTGCCGAATCGGAAGTTTACCATGTTGGGGGTGGTACATTAAATACAGAAAATCCCTTTAAAACTTATTTGAATTTCAGGAACAACTTACTATTGCTTAAAAACAACCTTTCGTTTGTGCGGGCTACCGTGGTCATTTTTATTCGTTTTTGGATGGATCTGCTGGCTATCGTACGTTTCCTGAATGAAGGTAAACGGAAAGATGCCTGGGCCATCAGCCGGGCCCATCAAAACTTCGTGCTGCATATTTTTAAGAATGACGGACCAAAAACCACCAAAAGAAGTAACCTGCCCGGCTTAAAGGGCATGTACAAGCGCAGCATTGTTTGGGATTTCTTCATGAAAAAGAAAAGAACATTTACTGCTCTTGATCCCAAAGACTTTTATTAACACCCCGATTACTTAGGTGCTGGTATTACAATGCCTTCCTTATTAAATGCGGCATAAATATCTGATAAAACAAGGCTTCTTAGTGTGTTTGAGGTTGACAGATCAGCCGCCCAGAAGAGTAACCTGAAATCAACCGACTTATCGGTAATATTATTTACAAATACAGAAGGTTCGGGGGTTTTCATGATATCATTCCTCTTAGTTAACATATCGGTTAGTAATTTTTTTACTTTTTCAATATCAGAGCCATAAGCGGCACTGATTAATATTTGGATTCGCCGGTTACTATTGTTTAAAGTCCAGTTTTCTACATGGTGTGATATCAAGTCCGCATTAGGGATAATCACTTCTGAGCCATCGCTGGTGCCCAATTTACTCGATCTTATGCCTATCTCCATAACCGTGCCTGATTTGCCATCCACTTCAATAATATCGCCGATCTGAATTGGTTTTTCAAAAGCCAGGATCATGCCCGATACCAGGTTGTTGGTGACGTTTTGCAAACCAAAGCCAATACCCACGCCGAATGCGCTGAAAATGATAGTTAACTTGTCCAAAGGAAAGCCCGATGCAGCCACCGCCAGCAGGAACCCCACAGTAAATACAGCGATCCTGATCAGCAGGGTCGACGCCCGGTTTTTCTTTTTTGCAGCCGTAAGATCGGTACTGTGCTGAGCGGAAATGTCATAAAAATAACTGATGAGTTTCGATAACATGGAAGAAGCCCATATTACAATAAAGAAAAGCACAAACCCACCCAAGGTAAATGTAGAATCTCCGATTGATCTATGAAGGGTTAAAAAATCTATCAGGCTGTCGTGTACCAAATCATCAATATTCAAATTTTGAAGCAGGAAAAATATCCATAGAAGCCCCGCGAACAAGCTTAGTATGTTTCTTAATTTACTTTGAAGAATGCTGTAATCGACATAACTTATCAGGCTATGTTGCGCCCTTTTTGAATGCAGTTGCAAGAACAAGGTTTGTATAATGATCCTGATAATAAAATACAGGCTCATGGTGAGCCATAAATTGAATACTGCTGTGATGCCAACTATTTTTGACAAACTAAACCGGCCTGTTATATTCAAGATGAGCGATAACAGCTGCATTGCCATGAAAAAATATAATGTAAGCTTGGTATATTTCAAATGCCCCTGGGGTTCCTTTTTTAACCGTACAAAAAACCATGCTGCGAAAAATATCGATGCTACACTCAATGTTAAAATGAGGTACCTGTCGAAATTAGTGATCTGGATAAGCAAATTGCTCAGGCTATAAATTATGGTCAGGAAAAATAGCTGTAAAAGAAAATGAAACAATGATAAAGGAAAATAGCTCCTCACGAGGATAAGCACCAGGACTGTTGTGATCAAAAAGGCGCTTTCCAGGATAAAAACGGGAGGGTGGTCGTAAAAATAAGGTGTAATAGTAGTTACCAGGAGCAAAGCAGATACCAGTGGATTTTTATACACAAACCGTGCATGATCGGTAATAATTTCTTTATTTTCTACATGTTTCACTGTGTTTAGCCGGTTATATAATATCCAGCTAACAATTAAAACCAGGAAGCCTAAAGCGATCAGGTGGACGGTAGTTTCATTTTTAAAGAAAAAGGAAACCTGTATAGTGTTTAATTTAATGGTGCCGCGCAATGCGGAATCCAAATGGCTGTATTGATCATTTTTTTCTAAGATGAAGCCATATTCGCCAGAGAAAGCCCTGGCTGCAAACTTTTTAATTTTTGAGTCTATCTGGTCACTTTCGTCAAGAATATTATTGAAGGCTGTTGCAACTTTATTTTGTATCAGGTTTATCCGGAATAGATCTTTGCGGTTTACAGAATCGGTAGAGCGCCAAAGTTGCCCTAATGCAGCCCTGCTGTCGAAAAAAGCATCCCGCACCGCCGTATCAGATGGTATCGCGTTAGCAAGCAATGCATCAGACTTGAACTTAAGTAAGTCGTGCTGGTGTTGCACCAGTTTAGTGTTCACATCATCTAAATCGTCCTGCCATCCCTGTAATTGATCCTGCAAATGGTCGAGATTATCCCTCAAAACAAATAAATAGCGCAGCGTACTTGATTTATGTGTATTTGCCAGCGCAGTGATCTTTGCTATTCTCTTCGTTACGGCAGGTAATTGTTCGCTTTCATCGACGGTGTCAAGCCCTTCAGACAAACTGTTGTTGATCTGGTTGAAAGTAGTGGTATATTGCTGTATATCCTGCAACAGATAATTGATAGACGTATCACTCTTATTCAACGCCTGGAATAACGAATCCCGCACGTGCATGGATTTCCTTTCGCTTTCTCTTAAAGTTTTTGGCTTTTTCTTTTTGACCGTCGTTTGTGAATAGCTATAGTTAGCATAAAATGTAGCGATTGACAAAAAGACTACAGTAACTATTTTTAATACTTTAGACATGGCGAATTAATTTTAGGGTATTCCTCATCAATAGTTTATAATCCGTTCAATAAATATTGTTAACCATTTACCAAATTCTCAATAGCCAACCGGTAAGAATCAAGTCCGAACCCGGCTATAACACCTTTGCAATTGGCGGCAAGTAATGACTTATGCCTGAATTCTTCCCGTTTATAAACATTGGATATATGTACTTCGATAACAGGAGTTTTAATGCCCGCAATAGCGTCGCCAATGGCAACGGAGGTGTGGGTATAAGCCCCGGCGTTTAAGACAATGCCATCGCAGCTAAAGCCAACTTCGTGCAGTTTGTTAATAATTTCGCCCTCTACATTACTTTGGTAGTAATTTATGGTGATGTTTGCATAACGCTTGCGAAGATCGTCCAGGTAGGCATCAAAATTGGTTTCACCGTAAATTGATTTCTCACGAACGCCAAGCAGGTTTAAATTAGGGCCGTTGATAATTTGTATATTCATTAGCCCAAACTTAACTATAAAACATTAAAACAAAAATCAATTGGACTGGAGATCGGCGATAAAAGGATTTCAGGCATATCTTAAGCTGGAAAAAGGGCTTTCGGACAACTCCATTGAAGCCTACAGCAGGGATATTGATAAATTGCAGCAATATGCTGATGCCCAAACTACCAAATTAAACCCTGAGGCTGTTTCGCTGGCTGACCTGCGGCTTTTTATCGCCTGGGTGAATGAACTGGGCATGATCGCATCTTCACAGGCGCGGATATTATCGGGCATTAAATCCTTCTATAAATATTTGCTGGTTGAAGATATTATCAAAAATGACCCTGCGGAATTACTCGAATCGCCCAAGAAACAAAGAAAACTGCCGGATACATTAAGTTATGATGACATTAACCGGCTGATCAGTGCAATAGACCTTTCGAGGCCCGACGGTTCGAGGAATAAAGCGATCATAGAAGTGCTCTATAGCTGCGGCCTGCGTGTTTCGGAACTGACGGAGCTTAAACTATCTAATCTTTATTTGGATATTGAATTCATCAAAGTAGTCGGCAAGGGCAGTAAAGAGCGCCTGGTGCCTATGGGTGGGGAAGCCATTAAGGCTTTGAAAATATGGATCGAGGATGTACGGGTGCATGTACCCATCAAAAGGGGTGAGGAAGATTTGGTTTTCCTGAACCGCCGGGGATCAAGACTGAGCCGGGTTTATATTTTTATGCTGATCAAGCAAGTGGCAGAATTGGCAGGGATAAAGAAATCCATCAGTCCGCACACCTTGCGCCATTCCTTCGCAACCCATTTGGTAGAAGGCGGCGCCGATTTGCGCGCTGTACAGGAAATGCTGGGGCATGAGAGTATTACCACAACGGAGATCTATACCCATTTAGATAGGGAGTATTTGAAGGAAACTATTATATCGTATCATCCCAGGAATTAGTTTGCAGTTTTGAGTGGGCAGTTGGCTGTGAGAATTCAATTACCAAAAACGGCTTTTATCATCCTATCCCTACCATTCATATCTTTTCTTAACTCTATGTTATTAAATGCTTTATAAGTTAGTAGTTCAACTAATTGTTTACCATAGATTTCATTGATCTCGAAGAATAAAAGGCCATCTTTCTCAAGATGATCTGCTGCAAAATCAGCAATGGCTTTATAAAATATCAATGAGTCATTTTCAGGAACAAATAGCGCAGTATGCGGCTCGAAATCGGTTACATTGGAGTGCATCTGTTTTTTGTCTTCCAGCGTAACGTAAGGGGGATTACTTATTATGATTTCGAATTTCGGATGTTCGATTTCGGATTTAAGGTTTAAAATATCAGCCAAGATAAAATCAACATCAACATTATTTAGCTCCGCATTTTCTTTTGCGGTGTTTAAAGCTTCGGTTGAAATATCAATGGCTGACACTTGGGCATCTATAAGATTTTTTTTGAGACTGATCGCTATGCAACCGCTGCCTGTGCCGATATCCAGGATATTGTCAACTGCCAATTGCCCGCTGCCAACTGAAGAAATCACCCATTCAACTAATTCCTCTGTTTCAGGCCGGGGGATCAATACAGATGGATTAACTTTAAAAGGCAACCCATAAAATTCGGTATGACCCAAAATATACTGGATAGGTTCACCGGTTTTTAGTCGAACTAAAATATTGTCGATTTTTTCTGCCTGTTCTTCAGCTATTTCCAGTTCAGGGAAAGCTTTGATCTTAGCAGATGATGTCCCGGTAATATCGGTTAATGCGATCATGCAAAGCGAATCGATCTCATTGGTATCATACAATGCCGATAATTGTTCCCGAAATGCTGCCGAAACATCCTTAACCGTTTTCATTCAGCAAAGAAACAAAATGTCTGAACCGGAATTCACAGAATTAATGAATTACTCGAATTTTAAATTCTGTAAATTCATTAATTCTAAAAATTCGAGTTCAGACAAACCTATATTTGCACCATGACCTTACCTGAAAAATACATGCGACGCTGCCTGGAACTCGCCCAACTTGGGATCGGGAATGTCAGCCCAAACCCAATGGTAGGGGCGGTAATCGTGCATGAGGTATTGGTTATGGGCGAGGGGTATCATGAGCAATATGGTAAAGCCCACGCCGAGGTAAATGCCATAAACCAGGTTTTGGAACGATTTGAGAACAGTGAGGAACTATTAAAAAATTCTGCCATATACGTATCATTAGAGCCATGTGCGCATTATGGCAAAACACCACCCTGCGCCGACCTGATCATCAAACATCAAATTCCAAAGGTAGTAGTGGGTTGCCGTGACCCTTTTGAACAGGTGAACGGAAAAGGTATTGAAAAACTAAAAGCAGCCGGGATTGAAGTCATCAGCGGTGTGCTTGAAAATGAATGTAAATGGCTCAACCGGCGGTTTTTTACCCGTGTACAAAAACAAAGACCCTATATTATCCTGAAATGGGCGCAAACCACCGATGGGTTTTTCGCTCCGGCGGATAAAAGCCAGTATTGGATAACAGGAGAGGAATCGCGCAGGTTAGTACATCAGTGGCGTGGTGAAGAAGATGCCGTATTGGTTGGAAAAAACACCGCGGCGATTGATGATCCTCAACTAAATTTGCGTTATGGAAATGGCAGATCACCAAAAAGGGTAGTGATAGACCGTAAACTGGAACTGAGCCATCAGCTGCATATTTATGATCAAAGTGTTGAAACCCTGATCTTCAACGAGGTGAAAACCGACATTGAAGGAAAAATTAAGTATATTGCATTGGAAGACTTTGACCGCTTTGTGCCGCAATACATTTTATTTCAGCTTTATTTGCAGGATATACAGTCGGTCATCATCGAAGGAGGGGCACATACCCTGAACACTTTTATTGAAGCCGGGCTGTGGGATGAGGCAAGGATATTCACAGGTAAAGCCGTTTTGGGGCAAGGGATAAAGGCGCCGTGCGTTACCGGGAGTACAATTGAGGAACTTTTATCAGGAGACGACCTTTTACAGATTTTATATAATAAGCCGATAACCTAATGTTTTACGTTTTCTTAAGTATTTGCTGCAGCGTTATCGTATCGGTACTGCTCAAACTGGCCAAACGGTACCAGGTGGACGTTTACCAGGCCATCACCTGGAATTATTCGATGGCTATTGTGCTTACCTGGTTGTTTTTCAGGCCACACCTGGGCAATCTCCAGGGTGCTCCGGTTGCAGCTTATTTGTCACTTGGGGTATTATTACACTTGTTGTTTATCGTAATAGCCACTTCAGTACGGCTGGCAGGCATTGTGCGGACGGATGTTGCCCAACGCTTATCCCTGTTTATCCCGGTATTGGCTGCTTTTCTGATCTTTGGTGAGAAACCAAACACCATCAAAATAACAGGCATAGCTATCGGTTTTATCGCGATCATTTGTTTGATCCCATGGAAACAAAAGCGTGCCGTACGAAGGCGATCAACCAACTCCTGGTTTTACCTGGTGGTTATATTGATCGGCATGGGGGTTATCGATGTGTTATTAAAGCAGGTTTCCAAAGTCACTGCCGTGCCTTTCACCACATCGCTTTTTATAGTTTTTGTACTGGCATTTATCGTTTCGCTTATCGGGCTCATCTATCTGATCTACACCAAAAAAACACGCTTTTCGTGGCCGCATATTTTAATTGGGTGGGTGTTGGGCGCTGCTAATTTTGGCAATATCCTGTTCTATTTAAAAGCCCTTAAATCTTTGGAAAATAGCCCGTCTATCGTATTTTCGACCATGGATATCGGTGTGATCGTATTTGGCGCTTTAGTGGGCCTGCTTGTATTCAGGGAGAAATTAAGCCGCCTTAACCTGGCAGGTATTATATTAGCCATTATCGCCGTGGTAGTTATCCATTATCCCGAATTTTTCCAGCGCATAGTCGCTGCCATTTTCTGATGCTTTTTGACGATACTTATTTAACCATTGACAAGCCCAGCGAAGGCATATTCCGCGATCGCGGCAGTAAGTTTTTGGCTTATGCTTATCCTATTAATTCTGACCAGGATATTAAGGGTATTATCGCTGATCTCAAAAAAGAAAACCCTAAAGCAAACCATCATTGCTGGGCTATGCGCTGGAGTACTGATCGCTATGTTTTCCGCATCAATGATGATGGTGAGCCGTCTGGTACAGCAGGCAGACCGATATTGAACACTTTACTATCACGCAACCTCACCAATATCGCGGTGGTAGTGGTGCGATATTTTGGCGGCACGTTGCTTGGGGTGCCCGGCCTTATCAATGCTTATCGCTCGGCAACGGAACTTGCCCTTAACGAAGCTGTTATCATTGAAAAAACAGTCAACGATGTTTATACCATCGCATTTGATTACCTGCAAATGAACGAGGTGATGCGGATCATAAAAGAAGATAACTTGGATATGATAGAGCAGCAGTTCGATAACAATTGCGCCATAAAAATATCTATCCGCAAAATGCAGGTTAACCAAACTCTTGCCAAGCTGCAAAAGTTATCTTCGGTGCAGGTGAAGTACAATTACAGTGTTTGATTTTTGTAAGTTCTTTTATTCATTTTTTCTCATCAATTGCGGCATATTTATGTATTTTAGTCGGGTATGCAATCATTCGAAATCAATAAGGAAGACCTTGAACGCGTAAAAGCCGCGCTTGAAGGCAATGATGCTGAATTAGAGATTGTTCTGAAGGAGTACCACGCCTCGGAGATTGCCATACTATTTGAAAAACTCCCGCTCGAAGCAAGGGAAAAGATCATTAATATTCTCCCGGCTGATATTGCATCCGAAGTATTTGCAGAAATGCACGAGGAACAGGACGCCGGGGAACTGCTCATCAGCCTTGACCCTGAGAAGCGTTCGGAGATCATTGAAGAGTTGGATTATGATGATGCGACCGATATTATCTCGCAACTTGACGAGGACGAACAGGAAGAAATATTAGACGACCTTGACCACGAGGATGCCACAAACATCCGTGCGCTGTTAAGCTATGACGAGGAAACTGCGGGCGGGCTGATGAACTCGCAGGTTATTAAGATCAATATTAAGCTTAATAAAAAAGATGCGCTGGACGAGATCATCAAACAGTCAGAAGAAATGGAGGAGTTTTACACCATTTACGTGGTGGATGATGACGACATTTTGAAAGGGATACTATCTATTAAATCTATCATCAAAGCGCCGCCATTGGCTAAGGTAAAAGACTTGGTGGTAGATGATTTTGTATATGTAAAAGCTGATCTTGACCAGGAGGAAGTTGCCGACCTGATCTCTCAATATAATTTAACTACCATCCCGGTTGTTGATGATCACATGAAGCTGCTTGGCCGTATTACAGTTGATGATATCATCGATGTAATGGAGCAGGAGAGTACCGAGGATATCTTGAAGATATCGGGGGTATCAGAAGATGAGGAACTGAGCGGTAACTGGAAAGATGCGGTAAAAAGCCGCTTGCCCTGGCTGGTCATCAACCTGGGCACGGCTTACCTGGCTGCTTCGGTTATCCGGCACTTTGATGCCACAGTTGCACTAATTCCGCCGATTGCGGCTTATATGACCATTATTGCTGGTATGGGCGGAAATGCAGCCACACAGGCGCTTGCCGTAACCGTAAGGCGTATATCATTAAACGATTTGAGTGATAGCCAGGCCTATAATGCCGTTTTAAAGGAATTTTTGGTTGGTATGCTCAATGGGGCTGCCAACGGTATCATCGTTTTTTTCATAGCCTGGTTTTATGATGCAAGTCCGATGCTTGGCTTGGTGTTATTTTTAGCCATGACAGGAAATCTCATCGTAGCAGGATTAACGGGTGCGTCGATCCCGTTAATATTGAAAAGGGTTGGGATAGACCCCGCGGTGGCATCGTCTATCATAATTACTACCTTTACCGACTGTGCAGGGTTTTTGCTGCCACTATGGTTTGCAACTAAACTTTTGTTGCCGCTTCTGCACCCAGTAATACATCATTAAAATTTGAACAATAATTAAAATACATCCAAAAGAAAGATAGAATGACCGAAGTAAGATACAACTGGACAAAAGACGAAATTGCTGAGATATACCATAAGCCATTGCTCGACCTTGTTTATGAGGCAGCAACTATTCACCGTGAAAATAAAGATTATTCAGAAGTGCAGATCAGCTCACTGATCTCCATTAAAACCGGTGGGTGCCCTGAAGATTGCGCTTATTGCCCGCAAGCTGCCCGTTACAATACCGGTGTTGATGTACACGCCATCATGCCAAAAAACGAGGTAATAGCTGCTGCTGAAAAAGCAAAAGCAGGCGGCGCTTCAAGGCTTTGTATGGGCGCCGCCTGGCGCGAAGTGCGCGACAATAAAGATTTTGATAAAGTGATAGATATGGTGAAGGCGGTGAATGAGCTGGATATGGAAGTATGCTGCACACTGGGCATGTTGACCGAATCGCAGGCGCAGCGTTTGGCCGATGCCGGTTTATATGCTTATAACCATAATTTGGATACCTCTGAGGATGATTATAAACGCATTATCACTACGCGTACCTATGATGATCGCTTAAAGACATTAGAACACGTGCGCAAAGCTAAAATAACCGTTTGCAGTGGTGGTATTATTGGTTTAGGTGAAACCGTTGAAGACCGTATATCGATGCTCAAAACCCTTTCAAACCTGCCTAAACACCCGGAATCAGTGCCAATTAATGCATTAGTGCCCGTGCAGGGAACGCCATTGGCCGATCAGCCACGGGTTTCGGTTTGGGATATGGTAAGGATGATCGCGACCACCCGCATCATTATGCCAAAAACTGTGGTGCGCTTATCTGCCGGTCGTACTGAAATGACTTTGGTTGAACAGGCGTTTTGCTTTATGGCCGGTGCCAACTCCATATTTGCCGGGGAGAAATTGCTAACCACGCCAAATCCATCTTTTGATACCGATATGGCTATGTTTGAATTGCTGGGATTAAAACCACGAGCCGCGTTTAAAAATGGCAGGCCGGGTAAAACTGAAAATTTAAAAGAAATTGAAAACGTTGAAGCGAATTAAGTTTAATACCACCTGGGAAGAGGATGAAGAGGAAAAACGGCAGTTTTTTCAAAATCTTTCTTATTCTGAACGGTTAAGATATTGCTTTAAACTGCGACATAAATTCAATTTTAATAAACAAAGCTCCGAAAAAGGGAAAATATTTAAGATAAGTCATTCCTACGATGTCATTTGATATTGAAGATGAGTTTTCAATAAATTTTCTGACCTCAATGCAGAAACATAGGGTGAGGTATATGCTTATTGGGGGAGTAGCTGTAAATTTTCATGGGGTAAATAGGACTACCCAGGATATGGATATTTGGTTAGCTCCAACAAATACGAATAGAGACCTATTTTATAAGGTATTACTTGATTTAGGATATGCAGAGCAGGAAATCAGAGAATTAAAGACGGAAGATTTTACGGGCATTTTTAAGTGCACTATTGGTGAAATGCCTGATACAATAGATTGTTTAACAGTTGTTCATCCAAACATCAGTTTTGATGACGCGGAGAACACTATGATAAAGCACGATATTGGCAATGGTTTGATATTAAATGTTGTTGATTATGATTATTTAAGGAAGATGAAACTTTTAACTCATCGTGAAAAAGACTGGTATGATATTGCAAGATTAGATGAGCTTAAAAAGAAAAAATAGTTTGCGATCACATCAATGGGTTATTAAACCTTCGCACCCAACACCCACCGCCAGGCCCAGCGGGTAGTGTTGTTGAATCCACGCCAGCTATCCACAAATTCAATGATGTCATCGAGGCATTTTTCGCTGAATTTTTGTTTGAAGTTTTTGACTGCGAGCTTGAATACATGGTCGGGGTTCTCCAAACCTATACGTTCAAATATTTCCTTTTTCACATACATAGTGCGCACAAAAAGGATATTGAACAGGATCACATAGCTATATAAAGTGCGTTTAATATAACCTGCTTTGGCAGCGTAAGTTTTTAACAGGCTTTTGGTGAAAATGATGTGCCGTGCTTCTTCAATGCTATGCAGATCAAACATCTTTTTTAAAACCGGATAAATATGGGGCGACTTACGGGCGTAATTACCATAAACATCCGTTACGAGTTCCACAGACACACTGCCCATAAATAAGTAATCGGCAGGCAGGTATTTGTTGCTGAATTGCCCTAAAAATTTATGCAGTCCTGTTTGTTTGATGGGTTTGCCGCCCAATTTACTGATGGCCTGACCAAACATTTCCTGATGCCTGAATTCTTCGATCAATTCCCTCAACAGGAAGCGGTGTTCTACATCATCAAGTGGCAAAGTGAGAATATGCCTGGTCATAAAAAGGCAGAACAAGCATTCGCCCCAGGCATATGACGCGATTACCTGCACCAGCTCATGCCGGCCAAGTTCTAATTTTTGTAATGGAGTCAGGGTATCGTAAATTTCAAGACCATGCAATGAGGTCAATATCTCGGGCAGGAAAATATTATCAGCTTCCGGCTCCAGGTGCCAGGGGATATAGGTTTCCGGCATCAGGGGGCGTTCCTTACTGATCCTGATCAAACGTTCTATTTCCTGTACTTCCATATTGATCTGTCCGAAATTATTAACGATATATCATATTAAAGTAAAAACGCAATATCAGAAAACTACTTAACATTATATCACGTTATTAGTTTGTGATAAGGTTTAGGTTGGTCCCGATCTGATAAATCGGGACTAAGCCCCTCGCCGCCAGGTGGGGGGCTTTTTTATTTATAAGTAAGGACGGGGATCGATCTGAAAGGTTGCCTTTAGTTCAGCAAATATTTTACAACCCTGTGTACCGGGTATATAATAATGGGGGCAGCTATAACATCAATAGTATAATGTACATGCTGCACCAGTAATAAGCAGCCTACGATAACAGTGGCTATAGCGGCTAAGATTTTATCGGTTTTCTTCTCCAGGCAAAGAACTAACAGGAAAAGGATAGAAGTATGGCCCGAAAAAAACAGGTCTTTGGTAATAGTGCTCCGGCCATAAAAAACAGCCGTTAGCGGATCGGTTAGAACGATGAGCCCGGCAGGAGGATTTAACGGGATCAGGCTGATCGTCAATACCCTCAAAATAGTAATGAATATAAACGTCCACAAATAAGTGATATAGATAGTTGGTTTCTCCATACCACGATATAGCGAATAAAAGCCCATACCCCATATCACCGCAAAAATAGCCACCGAAACATTATGCGGTGGTATTGCTGCTAATACCC
>Ga0206976_1253_pt1 | contig 13828 bp, 9 predicted proteins | sample Alteio_BWOrgHeat_82_FD_152926 | JGI IMG/M metagenome (GOLD analysis project Ga0206976, IMG submission 152926) | Enriched cells from forest soil in Barre Woods Harvard Forest LTER site, Petersham, Massachusetts, United States -... | ecosystem: Environmental > Terrestrial > Soil > Temperate forest > O... | reverse complement strand
TCTGACCGCGGACTTTGTGGCTCATTTAATAGCTCTGTTTTCAAGGCAACCCTCAGACTGATTGAAGAAAAGTATTTAGCCCAGAACAAACGGAAAAATGTTACGATTCTCCCAATCGGAAAAAAATCATCCGAGTTCTTTACGAAAAGGAATTTCCCTGTAATCAACGATTACGTTAATATTTTTAATAACCTCTCTTTCGAAGCCGTTTCAGAAGCTGGTCAATTTTTAATGCAAGGCTTCAGGAAAAGCGAATACGACAAGATTGAGATTGTGTACAACGAATTTAAAAACGTTGCAACCCAGGTATTGCGTACAGAGCAGTGGCTTCCCGTTTTGCCACTACCTGAGGAAAAGAAAACTGAAGAGGCAGATTATATTTATCAGCCCAATCAGGAAGAAATAATTACTGGCTTAATTCCTAAATCACTGAAGGTTCAATTGTTCAAGGCAGTGCTGGAGAGTAACGCCTCCGAGAACGGAGCTCGCATGACAGCCATGGACAAAGCCACCGAAAATGCAGGAGAACTATTGAAAGATTTGCGATTGACCTATAACCGGACACGTCAGGCTGCCATTACCAAAGAAATTCTCGAGATTGTTGCCGGAGCCGAGGCATTGAAGTCAGCCTAACTCAGGATAAAAGAATAAATTTGAAGTCTCCCAAGCGGAGACTTTTTTGTTTATGCGGAGATTATTTCAGGCGTATCGATTACTAAATATCCTAAGCTTTGATGTGGTGGCCGGGGCTGTAATAAGCGCCTTGTTTTTCGCCCGGGTTTTTGGCGTCACAGTTTTGCGTTCAGGGTTGACTTCTCTCGGTTTAACCGTGTGGGTCATTTACACAGCAGATCATTTAATTGACGCAAAGAAAGTCAGGCAAATGGCATCAACAGAACGGCATCGGTTTCATCAAAAACATTTTAGCGCATTACTCGCTCTGTTACTTTTAGCAATTATCATTGACGCTGTTCAATTGTTCTTCATTCGTAAGCAAGTATTCATTGGCGGATTGATACTGGCGAGTATCGTAGTAATTTACTTTGCCCTGCAACGCTATTTGAAATTTTTGAAGGAACTGATTGGCGCATTATTGTATACCGGAGGAGTACTGCTGATCCCCGTCTCAATCATGGAAACCCCATTAACACCATCACTGATTATTTTAATAGTTCAATTTGTGTTAACAGCGCTAACCAATCTTTTACTTTTTTCATGGTTTGATAGGCTTCGCGATGAGAAAGATAAGCACTCCTCATTTACCACTGTGCTGGGCGAACGAATTACGAAACGGGCGCTGGTTATAGTATTTGTGATTAGCCTGATACTGATGGTTGTTCAATTATTGAATTTTGATTTAAAATCAGTAGCGCTCATTGCGTTGATGAATAGCGTTTTGCTGGTGATTTTTTTTGATAAAAAATACTTTGAAAAAGATGACCATTACCGATTGCTCGGTGATGCTGTTTTTCTTTTGCCCTTAATCTATCTTTTACTTTAAGCGGGTGACTTTAAATCGATTTGACAGTATAGCTTTCATGTATGACTTTCTTGCGAAGTTTGTCTTTGGAAGAAGTATCACTGATTCTCAAAAGTTTTTTTTAAATAAAATAGAAGACAGTTCCAAAGTCTTAATTCTTGGAGGTGGTACAGGTTGGCTGCTTGCCGACTTATTGAAGATGAAACCGAATTGCGAGGTTTGGTATATCGAGGCTTCCGCGAAAATGATTGACCTTGCAAAAGCTAAAACTGGCATAAAATATCCTGTTCATTTTATCCACGGTACCGAACAGGATATCCCGGCAACTGCGCAATTCGATGTAGTGATCACGAATTTCTATTTCGATATGTTTACTGGCGACTCGTTGCCACAGGTCATAAATAAAATTAAAACATCGGTGAAGCCAGGAGCTTTGTGGATCGTTACTGACTTTATCGACAATAATAGATGGTGGCAGAAATTTCTTTTGCAAACGATGTATGCCTTCTTCAGAATTACCTGCAGTCTCGAAATGCACAGATTACCCGATTGGAGAAGATCAATCCGTGAAATCGGAGTGATAAAAAGTGAATCCAGATTTTTTTACAAAGGCTTTATTGAAACTGCTTTATATCAGTTCTAACTCTTTTCGTATTGCTTCATCCCTTCCACAAAAGCCCGGCGGCTGCGAGCTTCATAACTGTCTTTTTCACCAAGCACCACTTGGGCTTTATTGTCAGTAAGCCGGAAAGAAAAGGAAGCAAGTTCTCCCGTCTGCGCACAGATAGCGTGCACTTTGGTTACGAATTCGGCAATGGCAAGCAAATTGGGCATGGGCCCGAAAGGCTTGCCTTCATAATCCATATCAAGGCCGGCAACGATCACGCGCTTGCCCTGGTTGGCGAGGGTATTACAAACTTCGATGATCGCTTCGTCAAAGAACTGAGCTTCATCAATGCCCACCACATCGCAATTGCCGGCGAGGAGTAAAATATCCCCGGCAAAATTCACCGGTGTCGACCGAATCTCACGATCGCTATGCGAGACTATTTTTTCTTCATGATAGCGTTTATCTACCGCTGGTTTGAAAATCTCAACATTTTGATGGGCAATAAGTGCCCGGTTGAGCCGTCGGATCAGCTCTTCTGTTTTTCCGGAAAACATGCAGCCGCAGATTACTTCAATCCAGCCAGTTTTTTCGCGGCCACCAAGATGAGGTTCGATAAACATCTGACAAAGTTAAGGGTTTAAGCGAACACGCTGAAGGGTTTTTAAGGCCAATGCTGATTGTTTATCTTTACTCCGATCTCACTTGTTCTATGGAAGAAAAAATCAGCGTCAAAGCAATCGATCATTACAGCAACCTTTTTGTGTCCAAGTTGGCCGACTCTTTTTTTCAAAAGAAAGAAAAAATCAACGGACAGGAGATACTGTCGCTTTGCGAAATTAAACAGGTGAATTTATTGGTGGTGAAAGAGCTGATGCGGCTGTGGACTCTGGAAAACGAAAAGTGGCAAAGTCCTTTTTTTAATTATGAAGCGGCAGAAGTACAGCAATCCATGGCTCAGTTTAAGAATTCATTGTCGAATAACATTCATATTTCTAAAAAGGACTTTTTGCCCTTACTAAAGACGGCAGTATCTCAAACACTTTTCCTTGTACTTGCTCCATATGATTTTTTCTCTGACGTATTGGATGCCAAAGGCAATGGCGTTTTGCGCGCGGAGGATCTGAAACATGAAACACGCTATCTTAAAATTAATAAAGCTCCATTGGAGAAATTGGTTGAGAAACTGGAGGAACGTAAAGCAGAATTGATTACAGGCAATGAAGCTTTTGCCCTGCTTGACCATATTTTGGAAGAAGTCAATTTTACACCCGAAGACGTGGACGGTTATATTTCATCATTTTCGAAAGTTGCTCCACTGAAAGTAGAGGATCTCTTTGAAAGCAAAACACAGCCTGCCGCCAACGTGCCGAAAGCTTCTGCCAAAGAGCATGCGCCACAATCAATAGCTGACAATCTTGCCAAAAAGAAAATTCAGCTAATTAAGGAGAGCCTCACAATCAATCAGAAATTCATGTTCACCAAGATTTTATTCTTCGGTGACTTTGAGATTTTCAGCGAGACTATAGACCGTCTGGACAACTTTGATAACTTCGATCAGGCCTTTAAATATATCAGCGAAAACCATTCGCAGTGGGATACAGACAGCGAGGAATACGAAGAGTTTCTGGCGGTCATCCAACGAAGGTTTCCTTGATAAGGAATATAGGCACAATTCATACCGACAATTTTATCTGGTTATTTAATCGAATTTGTGGATAAAAAAAGGGTCTAATTAATTGTGATTGAATTCAATAAGGTTATTTTTGAGGGATAATAGCATAAAAAAAGAGCACCATTTATTGATGCTCCTTTTTGAATTGAACACTGGGTAGAACTTGATATCTACAATTTCCTCTTTCGTTAGAGGTGTTTTTCTTAAACTACCAGTGGGGCTGGGAACCCAAAATCTTTAAAAGAGCAGAATTAACTGCTCTTTTTTTATTTATCTATGACCCACAAGCCTCACAGGCATCGGGATTGTCAAGAGAACATGCCATATCGGACATTTTTTGTTCGTAGTCAGTCACACCATGCTGCTGATAAGGAATGGCTTGTTGAGCCTCTGAAATAACAGCAACGGGTTGTGCAATGGCGATAGCGACTTCATTCAATATCGGAGCAGTTGCTTCCACAGGATTTGGCTGATGAACAGATTTATCCAGTGTAAACTTGATTGCATCGGCTGCAGCTGTAGAGCGTAAATAATACATTCCGGTTTTCAAACCTTTCTTCCATGCATAGAAATGCATTGAGGTCAGTTTGCCAAAATTAGGGTTAGTCAAGTGAATGTTCAGACTTTGTGATTGGCAAATAAAGGCACCGCGGTCGGCACTCATATCAATGATTGCCTTTTGAGAGATTTCCCAAACCGTTTTGTAGATGTCTTTGATGTTTTGAGGTATCTCAGCAATAGACTGAACAGAACCGTTTGCAGCTACTAATTTCTGCCTCATGGTCTCGCTCCACAATCCAAGACTGATCAGGTCTTTCATCAAGTGCTTATTGGCAATGATAAATTCACCTGACAAGGTTCTGCGGGTATAGATATTTGAAGTGTATGGCTCGAAACATTCGTTGTTGCCAAGAATCTGCGAAGTGGATGCTGTGGGCATAGGAGCCAGCAACAACGAGTTACGCACTCCGTTTTGTTTCACCTGGCGTTTCAGGTTTTCCCAATCCCATCTTCCCGAATCAGGTGTTACACCCCACATGTCAAATTGAAAAATCCCTTTTGATACAGGTGATCCTTTAAACGTTTCATAAGAACCATGTTCTTTAGCTTGCTCCATAGATGACTCCATGGCTGCGAAGTAAATGGTCTCATGAATGTCTTTGTTCAGACCGCGCGCTTCTTCCGAATCGAAGGGCATACGCAGCAAAATGAATGCATCGGCTAAGCCTTGCACACCAATGCCGATCGGGCGGTGGCGCATGTTGCTCTTACGTGCTTCTTCCACAGGATAGTAATTGATATCAATCACCTTGTTAAGGTTGCGCGTCACTACCTTGGTAATTTCATACAACTTTTGGTGATCGAATTTCCCTTCTTCAGTTACAAACTTGGGAAGGGCGATAGAAGCAAGATTACATACCGCAACTTCATCAGGTGCAGTGTATTCTATAATTTCCGTACACAAATTGCTCGACTTGATTGTGCCAAGATGTTTCTGATTCGATTTTTTGTTAGCAGCATCCTTGTAAAGCATATAAGGTGTGCCGGTTTCAATCTGCGCTTCTAAAATTTCAAACCAAAGATCTTGTGCTTTTATCTGTTTGCGGAATTTTCCCTCCTTTTCATATTTTTCATAAAGGCGCTCAAACTCATCGCCATAGCAATCGGCTAAGCCGGGCGCTTCGTTAGGGCAGAAAAGAGACCAGACATCGTTGTTCTCGATGCGCTTCATGAACAAATCCGGAATCCACATGGCGTAGAAAAGATCGCGGGCGCGCATTTCTTCTTTGCCGTGATTTTTCTTCAGTTCCAGAAAATCAAAGACGTCAGCATGCCAAGGTTCCAGGTAAATAGCAAAGCTTCCTTTGCGTTTGCCACCGCCCTGATCGACATACCGTGCAGTCATGTCAAAATTGCGCAGCATAGGCACAATACCATTGGAAGTTCCGCCAGTGCCTTTGATATAAGAGCCTTTGGCGCGAACGTTATGAATGCTCAGGCCAATGCCACCGGCTGACTGTGAAATCTTAGCGGTTTGTTTTAATGTATCGTAGATGCCGTCAATGCTGTCGTCTTTCATCGTAAGCAAAAAGCAAGACGAAAGTTGTGGCTTCGGTGTGCCGGCATTAAACAGCGTAGGTGTGGCGTGAGTAAACCACTTCTCTGACAATAAATTGTAAGTTTCAATAGCTGCCGGAATATCTTCTCCATGAATACCGACGGCTACGCGCATGAGCAAATGTTGCGGCCGTTCTACCACTTTGCCATCTATCTTCATCAGGTAAGAGCGCTCCAATGTGCGGAACCCGAAGTAATCATATCCAAAATCGCGATCGTAGATGATTGCTTCATCTAACTCAGCAGCGTTTTCATGAATTACTTTCCACGTTTCTTTGGAAATCAATGGAGCGTTCTGTCCGGTCTTTGGATCTACATACGTGTAGAGCCGCTTCATTGTGTTTGAAAACGACTTGCTGGTGACTTTGTGCAGATTGCTTACCGCGATACGAGCGGAGAGCTTTGCAAAGTCAGGATGCCTTGTCGTCATGGTGGCAGCAATTTCTGCTGCGAGGTTATCAAGTTCTGATGTGGACACGCCATCATACAGGCCATTGATCACTTTCATCGCCACTTCTACCGGGTTGACAAAATTGGGATCTAAACCATAGCAGAGTTTTTCAATTCGGGCGGTGATTTTGTCGAACTTAACGGACTCCCTGTGTCCGTCACGCTTGAGTACGAGCATTGCTTAATGTGGGTTGTTTTGTGAAAGTTTAAAAAGTAATCGAATGTATTAAAAATCTTCGTTCAACGAAAACTTTGGTGAAGTTTCTTTTTCAGTGCTTTTCATTACACCGGCTTTCTGATATTCAGCTACACGTTTCTCGAAAAAATTAGTTTTTCCACGCAGCGAAATCATTTCCATGAAGTCAAACGGATTAGTGGCACCGTAAATCTTCTTACCTATCAGTTCATTGATAAGCCTGTCAGCAACAAACTCAATGTATTGACGCATTTGTTCTGCATTCATGCCAATCAAATTCACTGGCAAGGCATCAGTGACAAATTCTTTTTCAATTTCTACAGCGTCTTTGATGATTTCAATCACACGTTCTTCGGGCAATTTGCCAATTACGTGTTGTGTATACAGATGACATGCAAAATCGCAATGCAGTCCTTCATCGCGAGAGATAAGTTCGTTAGAGAACGTAAGACCGGGCATCAGTCCGCGTTTTTTTAACCAGAAAATAGAGCAGAATGATCCTGAAAAGAAAATCCCCTCTACGGCTGCAAAGGCAACCAATCGTTCTTGAAAATTTCCCTGGCTGATCCAGCGCAAAGCCCAATCGGCTTTCTTTTTCACGCAATCCATCGTTTCTACCGCGTGGAATAGCTTGTCTTTTTCTTTTGGGTCTTTTACGTAGGTGTCGATTAGCAAAGAATACGTCTCGGAGTGGATATTTTCGATAGTGATTTGAAAACCATAGAAAAATTTGGCTTCCGTGTATTGCACCTCGCTTATAAAGTGTTCGGCAAGGTTTTCATTCACGATGCCATCGCTTGCAGCAAAAAAAGCAAGCACGTGTGTGATGAAATGTCGCTCGCCGTCATTCAGGTTTGCCCAGTCTTTCTGGTCATGGCTAAGGTCTATCTCCTCGGCAGTCCAGAAACTGGCCTCCGCTTGCTTGTAATACTTCCAGATGTCGTGATGACGGATAGGAAAAAGCACAAAACGGTCTTTGTTTTCTTTCAGAATGGCTTCTTGTATGGGTTCACTCATGGTTTTAATATTTTAAGATAGCAGTCAAAACCCCTTAGGTAAGGTTGTGGCAGCTATTTGGTTTGGGTTTTTGGTTTTTTGTCGAAAATTTTAGAGGGTATTACCCCTAAAATACAACGAACAATATTCTACAATCGCCAACGAAATTCAAAGGATGAATGGAGCAGCGATGACTGCATAATAAGTTATCAACATGTTATGATTTTTGAAAAAGGATTAACAGTCATTGACTTATAAACTTGACGAGAATGGACACTTAAAAAGAAACTTTTTTGAAAATATTTTCTGAGTGATTTCCTTGCATTAATTAAATGCTTTAAAGTCGACGGATTTAGTGTAGAGCGAATAAATTCGTTGTGAACGTCTGGCCGTTCAAATCAGCTGAATCTCCGTGTCGATCTTTTAAAATTGCATCAATTTGACCGAAAAGTGCATTTCCTGCAGTTTGGGTAGGTTTTTTAGCTAGGAGTACTTGTTTTTAATAGTGTTTGCCTTATCTTTGCACTCCCATTTTTAAAAAAAGAACTATGTACGCTATTGTGGATATTGCCGGTCAACAACTTAAGGTTTCGAAGGACCAATATGTTTATGCCCCCAAAATGGAAGGCGAGACGGGAGCAACGGTGAGTTTTGATAAAGTTCTTCTGCTGGATAACGGCAAAGGGGTTGAAGTTGGAGCTCCGCTTGTTAAAGGCGCAAAAGTTTCAGGGAAAATCCTGGAGCATGTAAAAGGAGACAAATTGATTGTCTTCAAAAAGAAGAGACGTAAGGGCTATGCTGTAAAAAACGGCCACCGTCAGCAATACACTAAAGTTCAAATTGAAAGCATCGGGTAATTTCCGGTTAACGAATAATTAACAACGAATAACATTTAAGATCCATGGCACACAAGAAAGGTGAAGGTAAAGTAAAGAACGGCCGCGAATCAGAGAGTAAACGATTGGGCATTAAAGTTTTTGGTGGTCAGAAAGTAGTAGCTGGCAATATTATTGTTCGTCAGCGCGGTACTAGGCATCATCCTGGTAAGAATGTCGGCATTGGTAAAGACCATACTTTGTTTGCATTGACTAACGGTATTGTTGCCTTTAAAAAGGGCCGTGCAGATCGTTCATTTGTATCGGTAGTGGCAGAAGCATAATAAGGGAAATTAACCCAAAATGAGGCACAAGTCTGTGAAGGCTTGTGCTTTTTTATTGCCCCGTGATGAGGGGTATTTTTTCGCTGTTTTTATTCTTAAAATTCGCTCCCGCCTATAGCTCGACCTTTTCGATTTATTAAGATTTGGCAGTTTTTAACCAAATATTATTTGGCTAATGAGTTTGATGTATATCAAAGAGCGGCTCAAAAAATAATTTGCAATATTTTGTTTTTGGTAATTAAGAGTTAATTTTCGGTTTAGTTATTTAATAATCATTAATGGTCATTTAATAACTGAAGGAGTAATTTTAATAAACTTAAACCTAAACCTATGAAGAAGTTTTTACTAATGTGCTTCTCATTCGGCTTTGCGATCAGTGTCTGGGCGCAAGACCGGGTGGTGACAGGTAAAGTGACCTCTGCTGAAGATGGATCTGCTTTGCCTGGTGTGAATGTGGTAGTCAAGGGGACTACCGCAGGTACTGTTACTGATGCGGATGGCGGCTACAAAATTAGCGTGCCTTCGTCAGGCGGTACTTTGGTGTTTTCGTTCATTGGCATGGCAACTCAAGAAGAAGAGATTGGTGCCAGATCAGTTGTTGATCTACAATTGAAGACTGATGTAAAGCAATTACAGGAAGTAGTAGTAAATGCTATCGGTGAAAATGTTTCAAAGGATAAGCTTGGTATTGCATCAGCTACTGTAACAGGTGCTGCCGCTGCTCAATCTGGTGAAACAGGTCTTATCAATGGCTTGGCTGGTAAAGCAGCTGGTTTGAGCATTACCCGTAATGGTGGCGACCCAGGTTCAGGATCATTCATCCAGCTTCGCGGACAAGCTACTATTACTGGTGATTTGCAACCACTTATCGTTATTGACGGTATGCCCATGTACAATAGTAGTTTGGGTATGGGTGTTGGTGGTACTCAGCAACAGTCACGCTTGAATGACTTGAACCCTGCCGATGTTGCCAACGTGGAGATTATCAAGAGTGCGGCTGGTGCTGCGCTTTGGGGAAGCCGCGCTGCCAACGGAGTGATTGTAATCACTACTAAGAAAGGCAAGAACTCTCAGAACAAATTCAATGCTTCGTACACGGGCACGGTTTCATTTGATAATGTGAACAAAATGCCTGACCTGCAAAGGACATACGGAGAAGGTAGCAGTGGCCGGTATGCCCAGGGTAGCAGTGCTAGCTATGGTGACTTGATATCAGCACGCCCGGGTGGAGTTGATCCGACCTCAACTACAGGTGCTTATGTTCAATTCCCTGATGGAAGTGTACGTAGTGCGATCGGAGCAGGTACTGGTGCAAACCCACATGGTGGCAAAGTTTCTCAAAACACCTACGACCATACCAAGGATGTATTTCAACAAGGCCATTATATCGAGCATGGTATCACTTTGAGTTCAGGTACCGACCGCTCTCAGTTTTATGCCAGCTATGATAACTTGAGTCAACAGGGTGTTATTAAAAGCAATAGCGACTATAACAAGAATGTGGGGCGGATTAATTTCTCAACAGCTCTTACCGATAAATTTCATATCGCTATCAATTCACAGTTCTCCAATGTAAGGTCTAATAGGGCACAACAAGGAAGTAATACCTCCGGTATTCTACTTGGCGAGCTGCGTACTTCTCCCGATTTTGATAATACACAGTACATTGGTACAGCCTATTCTGCTTCGGGAGCAGCTACACTAGGTAAACAAATTAGTTACAGAAACCCTTTTGGTGCTAATTCAAATTCAGGTTATGATAACCCATTCTGGACTATCAACAAGAACAAAAGTTATGCTGTAGTAAATCGTTTCCTTGGTAACGTAGAATTAAACTATGATGCTACTGATTGGTTAAGTTTGAAGGCCAATTCTGGTTTAGATACCTATACCGACAGGAGAACTGATTTTGGAAATGCTCAGTCAGTTGGTTATTTGTCAGGATCGTATACTGAACAGTATGTTCAGGAATCTCAGTTTAATACCAATTTATTTGCCACTGCAAGAAAGACGTTTTCTGATGCATTTAAGGGATCGATCTTGGTTGGGTTCAACTATAACAACCGCCAGTTTAATAACGTAGGTGCTACAGTTACTAACTTCATTATTCCTGATGCTCCTCCGAATTTGGCAAACTCTCCTCCATCAAACAGGAATGCATTTAATAGCGCTCAGACTCAAAGAACGTCAGCAGGATTTACTCAAATTAATGCTGAAGTTCTTGATCAGCTGTTCTTTACTCTTACTGGTCGTGCTGAAAGTTCTTCGACCTTTGGTCCGCAAGCTCAGAGCTTATTCTATTACCCTTCGGCCTCAGGTGCTTGGCAATTCTCGAAAATGACCGGTACTAATGACTTTTTTAGCTTTGGAAAGTTAAGAGCTTCATACGGTATCGTAGGTTTGGCGCCACAGCCATATCAGAATTTGACTTCCTTTGGTCCGCAAGTTTTTACTGACGCATTTGGAGGAACCTTGACTGCTGCTAGTTATGGTGCAGGCGGTCTTGCAATATCCAATCAAGCCGGCAACCAGAAAATTCGCCCAGAGAGAAAACACGAATTTGAGACTGGCCTTGACATGAGATTTTTTAATGACAAGGTGTTTTTGAGCGTTACCGGATATTATAATAAAACCACGGATGCAATTCTGCCCACGTTTGTTGCTGGCTCTAGTGGATTCACATCCCAAGTAGCAAATGCAGGCGTGCTAGAGAACAAGGGTATCGAAGTTTCGGCCGGTGCTACCTGGCTAAAATTACAGAATGGCTTTACTTGGAGTTCTAACGTTATCTGGTTTGCAAACCGCAATACTGTACTTGACTTAGCTGGAGCACAATACGTCTTCTTGGCTGGCTTTAGCGATGGAGCTTCTGTAGCTACTAAAGGTCAACCATTTGGAGCTATTTGGGGTACCGGCTATCAAACAAATGCAAATGGTACTTATGCTCTTGATGCTCATGGTTTCCCACAAGTTAATCCTACCAACGGTGTTCTTGGAAGTCCTCAGCAAAACTACCGCGCAAGTTTAGGCAATACATTCAGCTATAAGAGACTGAGCCTTTATGTATTGTTTGAAACGTCGGTTGGAGGTCAAATGTGGAATGGTACTCAAGGCGCTTTGGTCAATTTTGGTACTGCAAAGGCTACAGCGACCAGTACTACGGTTAGCGCTGCTGATGCGGCCGCCATACAAACTTATGATGGTGCTACCATTGCGACTACTACAAGAGCTACACATAACGCTGACGGAAGTTATACTTTCAGAGGCACTGTCGCCAATTACGGCGGTGGCAAAGTGGCACTTGACCAGGCTTTCAATCAAGGCCCTGGTAGCGGATTCAACGTGAACTCACCGTTTATTCAGAATGCTACTTGGACCAGGCTGCGTGAAGTGACGCTTGCTTATTCATTAAACTCTGCTGCTTTCAAAGCTGCCACTAAACTACAATCAGTTTCTTTCGGACTTACAGGTAGAAACTTGTTGTTGTGGACGCCTTATACTGGCATTGACCCTGATACAAACTTGACGGGTGCAACCAACGGACGCGGAATTGATTATTTCCAAAATCCTAACACGAGATCAGTTTTGTTTAAGTTGACGATCACTTATTAATAAGACTAAATCGAAAAAAATTATGAAAAATATTTTCAATAAAAGAATAGTTGTTGGCGCAATGGCAGTCGCATTGGCGATGTTGACCAACAACTGTACTAATTTGACCAATGGGATATCGACAGACCCAGTCAATATTACTGACCCTAGTGTGATTGCTTCGAGCAAATACATGAGTGGTATCGAAGTATCGCTCATGGGAGTCTTTGAAGGTGAACAAGCGCGCGGAACTGGTATGTGGGCTGGTTATTTCAACGGAGCTGACAGGCAATATACCGGGTTAGGAAACTATGTTACATCAGGTCAGGATTATGATAATATCTGGAACACGATCTACGCTAACATACTTGAAGACTGCAAGCTTATAAAGCACAATGCTAACCCTGCAAGGAACCTTGTAACAGTGGGTATCACTCAGGTAATTGAAGCAATGGTCGTTGGCTTAGCTGCAGATTGCTGGGGAGATGTGCCTTTTACTCAGGCCGCTCAATTTCCTGTAATATCTACTCCTGTATTTGACAAGCAGGCAGCAGTTTACGCTTCAGCACATGCACTTTTGGATTCAGCCATTAATTATAATCTGATACCTACAGCACCTGGGAATGATGGTGGTGGTGATTTCTTGCTGGGTGGGAGTAAGTCGGCTTGGCTTGCTGTGGCTCATACGGTAAAGGCGAGATTATACCTTCATGTACGCGACTATGCCAATGCTGCACTGCATGCAGCTTCGGGTATACAAAGCGTTGGAGGTAATTTGATGGCTCCGCATGGTGGAGCATACCTCCAGACATTTAACCTTTATTATTCTTTCCTGGTTTATGATCGTGGTGGCTATATGGCCGCCAACTCTTTTGCGCCAACTCTTTTGGACGTAAATGCTCCAGGCAATAGAAATAATCTTAAAACAGACGAGACCGCAAGATTGAACTATATCTACTACCCTGGTGGAGGATTGGAGTTCGCTCCCGGCTCTGTAGCCTATGAACCTAACGTTCTCTGTGATGACTTTACTGAGCCACAGCAATCATGGCCATCTACTGCCGATGGATTTTTTGCGGCAACGGCTTCTTTTCCACTTGTAACATTTCAAGAGAATGCATTAATATTGGCAGAAGCAAATGCTAAACTGGGTAATACACAGCCAGCAATTGACGCTCTTAATGTTTTGCGGGCCTATTATGCAACTGGTGCTCATGTAAATCCAGACTATGCAGCCAATTATACGTATAAGTATGCCCCGTACGTGTATGCTGATTTTGCACCAACTACCGGGATTGATAACAATGGTACAGACACGCAAGACCAGGCTCTTTTGAGAGAAATACTTGAAGAACGTTATCTTACATTACTCGGGCAAATAGAAGGCTGGAATGATATGCGTAGGACAGGGAATTTCTTAAAAATTACCCTCCCTGCGGGAAAAACTGATTTCCCCAGAAGGCTTCTTTATTCACAAGGTGAGGTAACTACCAATGGTAAAAACGTTCCTACCTCAGGAGTTGGACTGTTTGATCCGGTTACATCATTCTCGACAG
>Ga0206976_1249_pt1 | contig 13889 bp, 5 predicted proteins | sample Alteio_BWOrgHeat_82_FD_152926 | JGI IMG/M metagenome (GOLD analysis project Ga0206976, IMG submission 152926) | Enriched cells from forest soil in Barre Woods Harvard Forest LTER site, Petersham, Massachusetts, United States -... | ecosystem: Environmental > Terrestrial > Soil > Temperate forest > O... | reverse complement strand
TGCCATGGCCAACCCGGTACCCGAGATAGATTATGACGTCGCCATAAAAACGCGCAAGGATATATTGATGGCTACAGGCCGTGCCGACTTCCCCAACCAGGTAAATAATGTATTAGGGTTCCCGTATATTTTCAGGGGCGCGCTTGATGTAAGGGCCACCGCTATTAATGAGGAAATGAAGATAGCCGCCGTTAAGGCGATTGCCGAGATGGCTAAAAAGCCGGTTCCCGAAGCGGTTAACCTGGCGTATAATACCAAAAATTTAAAATTCGGGCGGGATTATATCATTCCTAAGCCCATGGACCAACGGTTGATCACCGAAGTTTCATCAGCAGTTGCCAGGGCGGCGATAGATTCGGGCGTGGCGCGTAAACCCATCACTGATTGGGATGCGTACAGGGAACGGCTCAGGTTAAGTATCGGGTCGGACGACAGGCTGTTAAGGAACATCGCCAATAAGGCAAAACAAAATCCTAAACGCGTAGTGTTTGCCGAAGCTGATAATTATAAGATATTAAAGGCTGCCCAGATCGTTAAAGAGGAAGGTATAGCCACCCCGATATTGCTTGGTAATATGGCCAGGATAAAAAGGATCATCAAGGAGAGTGACCTGGAACTGGATGATATCCATATTATCGACCCGCGCGAGGAGTGCGAGCACTTTACGGAGTATGCCGAATTTTTATACAACAAGCGCCAGCGCAGGGGCATCACACTATCAGAAGCGAGGAAGATGACCACACAGCGTAATTATTACGGGGCATGTATGGTGCAGTTTGGCCAGGCCGATGCATTGATCTCGGGTTTGACCAAAGATTATGTAACCACCATAAAACCCGCGCTGCAGATCATCGGTACCGAGGCCGGTGTAAACCGTGTTGCAGGTATGTATATGATGATCACCAAAAAAGGCCCGGTATTTATCGGGGATGCAACGGTGAATGTAAACCCTTCTGTACAGGAACTGGTGGATATTACGGTGCTGATAGACCGCTCTGTTAAGCAGTTCAACATCAAACCAAGAGTTGCGGTGCTGTCCTATTCAAACTTTGGCTCAAACGAAGGGCCTATACCCGAAAAGACCAGGGAAACGGTGCGTGTGCTGCATGAAAAATATCCTGATATGGTAGTGGACGGTGATATGCAGGCCAATTTTGCGTTAAACTCGAGCTTGCTTGCTGATAACTTTCCGTTTTCATCATTAAACGGTGCACCTGCTAATACACTGATCTTCCCTAACCTTGAATCAGGCAATATTGCCTATAAATTATTACAGGAAATTGGCGGGGCCGAAGCAGTTGGGCCGATATTACTGGGCCTCAAAAAATCGGTGCATGTACTGCAGTTAGGAAGCTCGGTAAGGGAGATCGTGAACATGGTTACGATTGCGGTAGTAGATGCCCAGGAAAAGGCCGAAAAATGAAACGTAGCGGCTTTTTTCCCCGTATAAGTAACTTATGCGGGAGCCTGATTTTCAGCGAGAAATGAAAATTTTGATACTTCCAAAACAAGCATCCGGGTAACGACCTGATTTGCTGCAAATTAAACAAATATTATGTACGCTTATATTGATGGTAAACTGGCTTATAAAAGCCCTTCGTATGTGGTGATAGAGGCAGGTGGTGTGGGTTATCATATCAATATATCCCTTAACACGTATTCAAAGCTTGGTGATGTGGAACGGTGTAAGTTATTTACATGGCTTCATGTTAAAGAGGACGGGCATACGTTATACGGCTTTGCCGACGAAGGCGAACGCCGGTTATTCCTGCACCTGGTATCAGTTTCAGGCATCGGCCCAAATACAGGGCGCATGATACTTTCGTCCATTACACCCGATGAGATACAAACCGCTATTGTAAAAGGCGATGTTGCGTTGATACAGCGTATAAAAGGCATCGGTCCAAAATCTGCACAGCGACTTATCCTTGAATTGCAGGATAAATTGCGTAAGGAAGGGCCCGATACCCTGATCACCATGCCGTTAAATAAAACAGTTAAGGATGAGGCGCTGTCGGCGCTGGTTATGTTAGGTTTTGCACGTAACGCGGTTGAAAAAGTGCTGGAGCAGGAACTAAATAAAAATGGTACGGATTTAACTGTGGAACAACTAATTAAATTTGCACTAAAAAACTTATAATTACGTATATTTTTACTTTAACTCTTGATTCGGATTTTTACCCCTAAGGTTATTTTAATTGGATTGCTCATTTCTGCATTTTGCGGACTTGGCAATGCCTATGCACAACAACTGCCGGGAGGAAAAAAAGACTCATTAACGATCAAGACCCCTTACAATAGTTCCGCATCAAACAATAGCCGTTTGCTTCAAGGCATTTTAACCCCTGATCCGCCAAACCTGGTGCGTACCATTGAATATGATGTAGCTACAAACCAGTACATTTTATATGAAAGAGTTGGTAACCTGTTATACCGCCCGCCACAGTATATTACTTTTGCAGAATACTTAAACTTACTTGAGCGCGAAAACGAGCGTGCCTACTACAAACAACTCGCGGATAATTTTGCTTATCAATCGCAGCAGCCCGGTTTTATCCCCCCGATAAATGTCCGCAGCCACACGTTTGAGCAAATATTCGGGAGCTCTGTTATTGATATCAGGCCGCAGGGCTCGGCTGCAATGATCTTTGCGGGCCAGATAAATGATAACCAAAACCCTTTATTTAATACCAAGCAGCGCAGCCAGTTTAATTTCAATTTTGACCAGCAGATTCAAATGAATGTGACCGGTTCTATTGGCGATAAGTTAAAAATATCAACCAATTACAATACCAATGCCCAGTTCCAGTTTGATAACCAGATAAAATTGGATTACACCGGTAGCCCGGACGAGATCATCCAGAAAATTGAGGTGGGTAATGTTAGCTTCCCTTTAAATACAACGCTGATCACAGGCGTGCAATCATTATTTGGTATAAAAACCAAGCTCAAGTTTGGCAAATTAAACGTAACCAGCATTTTTTCGCAGCAGCGCTCGCAATCGAAAACAATTACCATTACCAATGGAGCGCAACAGGGAAATTTTAACTTCACACCGGCTGATTACGAAGCAAATAAGCACTACTTTTTATCACAGTATTTCCACGATAACTACAATAAGGCGCTGGCCAATATCCCCATCATCAGTACCAACGTAAATGTTACGAGGATAGAGGTATGGGTTACCAATCGCACCAACAGCACAACCGGTTCGCGCGATGTGCTCGCTTTTATGGACCTGGGTGAAAATAAGCCTTACAATAAAACTTTAATACAGGGCGGCAACGGTTACAGTGGTTTACCTGCCGGTTTCAGTGGGCCAGGCTTTCAACAGCAATCAAACTCATTGCTGAAAAACTTACCTGCCGGTGCCAGGCAAACCAATTCAAATGCCGTGGTAAGTTATTTCCAGGGAACAGGCGGCAACGATAACTATGCCCGTTTAACCTATGCGCGTAAATTAACTGATAAGGAATTTACGCTGCACCCGCAGCTGGGATATATCTCGCTCAACTATCCTTTGAATAATGATGAGGTGCTGGCGGTAGCTTATCAATATACCATCAACGGGCAGCAATTCCAGGTGGGTGAATTTTCGACCGATGTCCCGGTTGACCCGAATACGCCTAAAGTGTTATATGTAAAGTTGCTAAAAAACACTTTATTAAAAACCAACCTGCCAACGTGGAACCTGATGATGAAGAACATCTATTCGCTCGGCGCGTTCCAGATCAGCCCGACGAATTTTAGAATGACCATATCAAGGCTCGATGAAAAATCGGGCATTGCAATGCCTGTGATGAACGAAGGGCTCCATACCAAAAGTAAGCTCTGGATACAACTAACCGACCTGGATAACCTGGATGCCCAAAATAACAAACAACCCGACGGCTATTTTGATTACCTGGAAGGGATAACGATCGACTCGCAAAACGGGCGCATCATGTTCCCGGTGCTGGAGCCCTTCGGCGCCGACCTGGCCAAACAGTTTGACCCCGGCGAGCAGGACCTGATCAAACGATATGTATATCAGCCGATATATGACTCGACCAAAACCATAGCACAGCAATTTTTCCCGCAGCTAAACCGGTACCAGATCAAGGGAACTTTCACTTCGCAGGGGGGATCAGAATACCAGCTGAATGCAACCAATATTCCGCAAGGCTCTGTAGTTGTTACCGCCGGTAACGTGAAACTACAGGAAGGAAATGATTTTACAGTGGATTACAGCGCGGGCCGTATCCGTATCATCAACCAGGCCCTGCTTTCATCGGGGCAGCCAATTACGGTCAACCTGGAAAATAATGAACTATTTGGCGTTCAGCAGAAATCATTATTCGGTACACGGTTAGATTACCAGCTTAATGATAAACTGGCACTGGGTGCAACAGTAATGCATTTGACCGAACAACCCATTACCCAAAACGAGGTTATCGGCCAGGAGTCGATCTCCAATACCATTTATGGCTTTGATGTTAATTACAATTCCAACTCCAGGCTGCTAACACGGATGGTTGATAAAATACCTTTTATCTCCACCAAGGCGCCATCAACAGTAGCCTTTAGCGGCGAGTTTGCCAAATTAGTGCCCGGCAGCCCCAGCGCACTCAATTTTGCAGGGTCAAAAAACGGTACTTCATATTTGGATGATTTTGAAAGCAGCCAGTCGGTTATCGATATAAAAAGCGCATCGACCTGGCAAATTTCGGGCACACCTCAACAATTCCCCGAGTCGCAGCGCTTTAATGACCTCAGCTATGGCTATAACCGGGCCAGGCTTGCTTTTTATAATATCGACCCTGTGTTTTATAGCGGGGGCACTATCCCGGTTACCCGTACAGAATTATCAAAACCTTATGTGCGCGAGGTTTTGGAAACGGAAGTGTTTCCTTATAAACAATCGGTTACCGGGCAGCCTTTAAGCCTGCCTACCTTTGATCTTGCTTTTTATCCAACCGTGCGCGGCCCGTATAACTATGCGACCAATGGCATCAATAATGATGGAAGTCTGACTAATCCAGGCAGTCGCTGGGGTGGTATATTCAGGGGTATATCCACCAGCGATTTTGAATCGTTAAATGTTCAGTATATCGAATTTTGGGTGATGGACCCTTTTATCGGCAAACCAAACTCGGCAGGTGGCGATCTGTATTTTAACCTGGGAAATATATCGGAAGATATTTTGCTGGACGGGCGCAAGAGCTTAGAGAATGGCCTGCCTATCAATGGCGACCTGAGCCAGGTGGATAGCACCGTTTGGGGAAGGGTTGCAAAATTGCAGCCTGTTGTAAACGCGTTCGACAATAATTCAGCCGCGCGTGTGCTGCAGGACGTAGGGCTTGACGGGTTGAACGATGCGGACGAGAGAAACAAGTTTGCAAGTGTAGTGCAGGCGGTAAAAACCAGGGTAACCCCGCAGGCTGCAAGCACCTTCTCTAATGACCCTTCATCAGATGACTATCAATACTACCAGGGCCCGCAGCTGGATAAAGCACAGGCCGGTATTTTGCAGCGTTACAGCCAGTATAACGGAACGGAAGGCAACTCCAAAACGTCAGAGCAGTCGCAGGCGCAACTGGGTATCGCCACATCGGCCTCCACCTCATTGCCGGATGCGGAAGACGTTGACCGCGACAATAACATGAACCAGGATGATGAGTATTTCCAATACCATGTGCCCCTGCACCCCAGCGGCATGGTTGTGGGCCAGAATTTCATCAACGATAAGGTAATATCAACTGTTAAACTGGCAAACGGGCAAACGCAAACCGTTACCTGGTACCAATTCCGCGTGCCGATCAATAGTCCCACATCAACGGTAGGCAATATCCAGGATTTTAAATCAATACGGTTTATCAGGATGTTTATGACGGGTTTTGTTGACACAGCCATATTGCGTTTTGCCACGTTGCAACTGGTGCGCGGCGAATGGCGCGCCTTTAATACAGAGAATAACCCGGCCAATGTAATTGCCGATCCTGCGATAGTAAACCCGCCGCTTGATAATTCAGTACTGGACGTAGAAACGGTAAATATTGAAGAGAACGGCAAGCGCCAGCCGATACCGTACGTGGTACCACCGGGTATTACGCGCCAGCCAAATTATAATAACCTGCAAACCCAAACACAGTTAAATGAGCAATCGCTTTCGCTCAATGTCACTAACCTGCGCGATGGTTATTCAAAGGCGGCATTTAAAACCTTTAATAATGACCTGCGGAAATATAAGCGTATACAAATGTTTATCCATACGGAAGGCGCCAACCTAAAGGATAATGATGTGAGCGCATTTATACGTTTGGGGGTTGATTATATAGACAACTATTACGAGTATGAGATACCGATGAAGGTTACCCAGCCTAATACCAGCGATCCAAACTCGATATGGCCTGCGGCAAATGAGCTTGATCTGCAACTCTCCCTGCTCACCAATGCAAAACTGGCGCGTAACAATGCCAAGCTCAACGGGCAGCCATGGCCGCTCACGGTGCCATTTACTTTGACCGACGGGCATAATAAGATCACCATTAAAGGACAGCCGGACCTGAGCAGGTTGGAGACGGTGATGCTTGGTATACGTAACCCTTTAAGGACCAGTGCCACCGCCAGTACTGATGATGGGCTGGATAAAACAGCGATCATGTGGTTTGATGAATTGCGCTTAACTGATTTTGACAATACCGGCGGTTGGGCGGCAACAGGAAGGTTCGATACCAAACTGGCGGATTTTGCAACACTTACAGTATCCGGTACCAAAAGCACGGTTGGTTTCGGCGCGCTCGACTCGAGATTAGAGGACCGGAGCATGAGTGATAATCAAAGTTATGACATCTCAAGTAATGTGGAGCTCGGTAAATTTTTCCCGGAAAAAAGCGGGATACATATTCCCCTGTATGTCAATGTTTCAAACCAGGTGAGCACGCCTGAATATGACCCGGCCCAGCCCGATATCCTTTTAAAGCAAACACTCAACGCCGCGACCAGCGCCAAACAACGGGATTCGATACAAAATGCTGCCGAGGATTATACAGTGAGGAAAAGTTTCAACCTAACCAATGTGCGCAAAACCAAAACAAGCCCTACGGCGAAAAACCATGTATGGGATATCGAGAATTTTAATGCTACTTACTCCTACACCGATTATGAGCATCATGATTTTACTACGCAGAATGATTTGGAAAAAACTTACCATGCCGCTTTAGCCTATAATTTTACTGATCCGCCAAAATATTATAGCCCGTTTGAGAAGATAATTAAAAAGAATTCGTTGGCTCTGATCCGTGATATTAATATCGACCTGATGCCGACAAGGTTAAATTACAGCGTAAGTTTTGACAGGTTCTATTCACAAACCACGTTGAGGAACAATGACCCTACCGACCTGATCCCGATAACAACCACCTATAATAAAACTTTTAATATCACAACGGTATATGGCATGGGATGGAACCTGACGAAATCCCTCACCCTGGATATTGACGCCATTAACCTGGCCACGGTTGATGAGCCGGCCGGTATGCTTAACGGGCTAAAAAAAGATACGCTTTGGCATAATATATTAAACATGGGGCGCACCACCAATTATAACCATACCCTCACTTTTAATTATAATGTGCCTATCGGCAAGATCCCTTATATGGATTGGACAAGCCTTATTGCCCGCTACACTACACATTTTACCTGGGAGGCGCAGCCATTGTTTGCGATCAACGATCCATCTTTTACTGTGGGTAACACTATACTCAACTCGCGTACCATACAATTAAACCCGTTGTTTAATTTCGTTACCCTATACAATAAGTTTCCTTTTTTGAAGAGGGCCAATGCCCCGGCTAAGGACCCGAAGAATAAAGATAAAGATAAGGACGAAAACAGTATCAGCGGCTTTGGCAAGGTGATGATCGGGCTTTTAACCAGCATTAAAAATGTGAGCGCCGCCTACACACGTACCGATGGTACAACCATACCGGGTTATTTGCCAAACTCAAGCTTTGCAGGGGAGGACCCTAATTACGGTGCACCGGGGATAGGATTTTTATTAGGCAGCCAGGCTGATCTGCGCCAAAAGGCAGTAAGGAATGGCTGGTTAACAACTGATACCCTTCAAAATCAGCTGTATATTACATCCTGGACCACCAACCTGAATTTTAAGGCGACATTGGAGCCTTTTAAAGATTTCAGGATCGAACTGATCGCTACTAAAACCCAGGACCAGAGCTATCAAACCAATTTGAAGTTTTTGCCTACAGCCAATGCTTTTGAGAACCTGACCCCAACTACCACAGGCGATTATACAATATCCTATATGTCGATCGCGACCGCGTTTTCAAAGATCAATGGTATCGATAATTCCTCGCCTATATTCAACAAATTCCTGGCCGACAGGTCTATTATTTCGCAGCGTTTAGGAAAGCTAAATCCGAATTCGCTGGCGCAGGTAGGTGGCTATGCTGATGGTTACGGGCCAAATTCGCAGAATGTGGTGGTGCCCGCGTTCCTGGCTGCCTACACCGGTCGCAATGCGGCCTCTATCGGGCTGAGCGGCTTCCCGGATATCCCGATCCCTAACTGGCAGATCACTTATAATGGGTTGAGCCATATCCCATTCTTTAGCGACCTATTCGAGTCGGTTGACCTGCGGGACGGCTACCGGTCGACGTACACCGTGGGCGGTTACACTTCGCTGTTGCAATACGGGGAAACCGGTGGGCACGTAAGTACGAGGGACGAAAACAACGACTTTTTGCCATTGTACCAGTTCTCGTCGGTCACTATTTTTGAGCAGTTTGTTCCATTGTTTGGTATCGACGTGCGCTTTAAAAATAATGTGACTGCCAACCTGGAGTACAGGCAAAGCCGCACATTGAGCCTTAGCTTATCAAACAGCCAGTTAGCGCAGCAAAATGAAAACGACATTGTATTCGGGTTTGGATACAAAACCAAAAATTTCAGGTTCCCGTTTGGTTTGTTTGATGGTGCCACGCTTAAAAACGACCTGACCTTTAAAGTGGATTTCTCCTTACGGGATAATAAAACACTGATCTACCAGGCTGATGTAACGGGTTCGCAAATTTCGTCCGGTGCGCAAAATATCACCTATCGCCCGTCTATTGATTATGTGATCAACCAGCGGTTTAACCTGAGCCTGTTTTACGATTCAAACATTACACGGCCCTACACCTCACAAACGTTTAACACGGCCTTTACCAATTTTGGTATTAATTTGAAATTGCTGCTGCAATAATTTCAAGATGTCAAAGAACGATTGGATCAGTTATCGCAACTGACCGGTGCTTGACTCACCCGGTCTTTGCTACGCTCGACCACCCTCTCTACCGCAAGCGGTAAAGAGGGATTTTTTTATTTTTTTTACCCTCTTTCCGCTGGTTAGCGGAGAGAGGGTAGACCAGCGCAGCGCGGTCGGGGTGAGTCAATGGGATATATACAAATTTACGGAAAGGGTTTGAGGAATGTACTGACACTGTTTTGTCAGTACATTAATAGTTAAGAAATTTAACTTTTGATACCGTTCCAAGGTGTTCCACCTATAAAAAATGGAACGCCCTGAAAACAGGACAAAAACTTATTGCCAATAAAAAAAACCGCCTGGCACGGCGGTTTTTCATTAGAATATATATATGATGAATTGAGATTAGTTTTCTTTACTCACCCTGCCCGAGCCTATGTAGTGGGTATTGCTCACATTGGCATTACCTGAATAAACTACGTTCCCTGATCCTGTTATGCGGGCCGAAACATTTTTATCAGCAGTAACATTGATATTGCCTGATCCGGTGATCATTGCTTCAAGGGATTGAAGTTTCAGGTCTTTACCATTTACTTCACCCGAGCCGGTTACCGTAATAGAAGCATCCCCGGCGCTGCCATCAAGTTTGATAGAGCCCGAACCGCTGATCACTGCATGTAAGCCATCTGATTTTATCGAAGTGCTGATATTGCCCGAGCCGCTCAGTACGGCTTTAAAATTAGACGTGCTGATCACCCCGTCAACCTTAATAGCGCCCGACCCGCTGTTGGCCAGGGCCGAAAGAGATTTAGCGCTAACATATACATCAGCTTTTTTTATATTGTGGTGCCAGTTCTCGTGATCTTTAAATTTGATCTTTAGTGTACCGTCCTCGACTACTGTTTCAATATCCTTGATAATATCGGCGTCAGCGTCGATCTTTACACTTTCGGTGCCATCCATTTTGATATAAACATTGAATGGGCCTGCAGAGGCCACTGAGCTGAAGCCTGATACTTGCCTGTTCTCAGTAGTGCTTTGTGCAGAAGCCTTGAATGATACAGCAGTGAGCAGCATCAATGATAAAAGGGTGAATGTAACTCGTTTCATGGTTTTCGTATTTTAACCAATTGACGCAATTAGTTAAGCAAACGTTGCATGAACACTATAAAATTCTAATTGTGATGGCTTGCCGAATCGGCTTTAGCTGCTTTGAGTTCCTTTTTTAATTCCCTTTTCTTTTTCCGTTCGGCACGGCGCTCTTTCCTTTGCTCTTTTTTGACCAGGTGCTCCTGTTTTTTTATTTTATAATCAGCGACACGGGCCTTAACATTGTTTTGCATTTTATTATCATAACCTGCGCAGGGCTTAATACCGTTAAGCAATGTTTTCCATATCGTACTAAAAAACGCCGATTCCTCGGGCCGCTTATAAGTGACATAGAACGATCTTGGGATGCCGCCATCAACATCAGGGTTATTATGTTTGATCACCAGCAGGTTGGCAAATAGCGAGGCAATGGTCATATGTTTTAGCCGGTCGTTATTGGTATCGGCCTTTAATACAGTTACCTTAAGATCCTTATAAAGCACAGCCACCCTTCCTTTTGAAACTTTACTATCGGCACTAATATCAAAATCCATCCCGGTTAAAGTGCCGGTATTGATCTTGATCAGCGCCAGCGGCATGGTGGCAGGGTTTACTAATGGCAGGTTCATACCAGCTAAGTTGCCTTTATAGGTATAGGGGAAATTCTGATCAGTCAGGTTGAAATTAAAGGTAACATTTAGCTTGCCCGCGTTCATAAAATAGCTGCTGAGCTTAACGGTGCATATATTGTTTTTTTTTGCAGGGCCAGCTTATTGGTGGTTAAATTTGAAATTGTACCTGAGGTGTTATCAAAATGAATGGTCCCGGTTTGGTTTGATTTTTTATTGAACTCGGTATAGCTTACATTGATGTGATTTACCCGGATGCTGTCAATATTCAGGTCTGCTTTTAATTGCTGCAAGCCGAAATTCGGAAAGGTTTTTACCTTATCAGTTTTAACCGGGTTGTGGTTTGGGTTACCGAATATGGCAAGGCTGCCGTTTGACAGTACCATACCCGAAGCATTCAGTGTACGGTATTTGTGATAGGATACAAAATCAAAATGATTCAGCTGTACAGAATCAAGGTGCATCTTAAAACGGTCGTGCATGCTCTTATTAAAAAATACCTCGGCTTTAACCGGTTGCAGGTCCAGCCCTTCGATATTTAATACAGAGGTATGCGTAGATAATCGCAGCGATTTTATTTTGTAGGCATACAGCCCGTTGGCTGTTTTGCCGGTGTAATTATTAAGCTCCGTTACAATATCCCTGCAATATAAAAGTCTTGATTTGTCCGCCTGGGTGGTCGAGTCTATCAGCAGATCCGTCGCGGTCAAATTCATTTCCTTCAATTCGGATACCTCTAATTTGTTCCCCGAATAATCATCGTATTTAAGCTTCACATCACTCAATGATATTTTACCAATATGGATGGATTTGAGCGACTTGGATATCTTTTGCCAGGTTGTCCGCCTGTCTTTTGTTACCGTGTCCCTGGTATGGTTTAGCAGGTAGCTGACTTTGAGTTCAGGCTCCTGCAGAGATATTTCGCCGATATCAAGCGTGCGCTGGAAATACAATTTAAACGGATGGATGTGCGATAATACGATGCGCTTTACATGCAGCTCAACCAGGTTATTGGGCGCCAGGTGGTTTTTCTTTTTTCGGTTATATACCGCCGTATCCAGTTTTAAAGTGATGTCATAGATGTCGATCTCGCCCCTGATGATATGCAATTTGGCATCCGAAAACTCTGCCGTGTACAAACTGTCGCTGCTGGTTAAGACGGTATTTTTTACCTTCCGGGCCAATATGGGCGACCAATAGATATTGATAATTAAAGAGAGTAATAAAATTAAACCGATCACTACCACGAAGAAAATAAACAGCATCTTTTGCCATTTGTGCTTCCAGAATTTTATCGCCATATGGTAGTTTCGCTATTTTGTGTATTTGCTTTTTTTGATCCGTCCCCTGTATTTATCTCTTAAAGCCAAGGTACTAACTTAACGCTGGCTTTGTTGGCCTTGTTTTGCGTTTTTTATAAAAACAACTGTATTGTTACCTGGGGACAACAATAAAATCATCCTTTTGTTAAATGCTGACAAACTGTCACTATAAATATAAAATTTATGTATTTTTGCTGCTCAATTTTTTAACGATGATGGATTTGGTTATTCCGGATAAAACGCACGACGAGGGCAGGCAGGGTGAAGCTTTGGTTTTAGAACCTAAGAGCAAGAATAATGGTCGTAAACTTTATATTGAAAGTTATGGCTGCGCCATGAATTTTTCGGATAGCGAGATCGTGGCTTCCATTTTATCAGACGAGGGATTTGAAACCACGGCTGATTATAATGTGGCTGATGTTATTTTTATCAATACCTGCTCCATCCGCGAAAACGCTGAACAGCGGGTTCGTAACCGCCTGAAAGAATTTACCATAGCAAAAGTTAAAAACCCGGGTTTGGTGGTTGGTGTGCTGGGCTGCATGGCCGAGCGCCTGAAATCAAAATTCCTGGAAGAAGAGAAGCTGGTTGATGTTGTTGTGGGCCCCGATGCTTACCGCGACCTTCCCGGTTTGATCGGCAGGGTTGACGATGGCCAGAAAGCCGTAAACGTATTGTTATCCCGCGAGGAAACCTATGCGGACATTAGCCCGGTGCGATTAAATAGCAACGGCATCAATGCTTTTGTTTCCATCATGCGCGGTTGCGATAATATGTGCTCGTTCTGCGTAGTGCCCTTTACCCGTGGCCGCGAACGCAGTCGCGAACCGCTATCGATAGTAAAAGAATGTACCGACCTGTTTAACCAGGGCTACCGCGAGGTTACTTTGCTGGGCCAGAATGTGGATTCATATAAGTGGGCCTCACCCCCCGCCCTCTCCAAAGGAGAGGGGGTTAAAAATGAGGAAAGTAAAGTCCTCTCCATTGGAGAGGATTTAGGTGAGGCTGAAATTGTTGTCAATTTCGCTAATCTGCTCGAAATGGTTGCGGCAATTAGTCCGGAACTGCGTGTTCGTTTTTCAACTTCGCATCCAAAGGATATTACGGACGAAGTGCTGTACATGATCGCTAAGCACGAAAATATCTGTAATTATATTCACTTACCGGTGCAATCGGGCAACAGTCGTGTGCTCGACCTGATGAACCGCACTTACGACCGCGATTGGTATATCAACCGTATCGATGCTATCCGCAGGATAATTCCCGGATGTGCAATATCAACAGATGTAATTACCGGGTTTTGCAGCGAAACTGATGAGGAACACCAGGATACCTTAAGCATGATGGATTATGTTCATTATGATTTTGCCTACATGTTTATGTATTCGGAAAGACCAGGTACTTTGGCAGCAAAACGCTATGCGGATGATATACCAGATGCGGTAAAGAGAAACCGTTTGAAAGAGATAGTAGCCAAACAGCAGGAACATTCTTATATCCGCCTACAGACGCAATTAGGCAAAGTGCAAAAAGTGCTGATCGAAGGATTCTCAAAAAAATCAGATAAAGATTATTGCGGTCGCAGCGATCAGAACGCGATGG
>Ga0206976_1248_pt1 | contig 13932 bp, 8 predicted proteins | sample Alteio_BWOrgHeat_82_FD_152926 | JGI IMG/M metagenome (GOLD analysis project Ga0206976, IMG submission 152926) | Enriched cells from forest soil in Barre Woods Harvard Forest LTER site, Petersham, Massachusetts, United States -... | ecosystem: Environmental > Terrestrial > Soil > Temperate forest > O... | reverse complement strand
TGCCTCACCACAGACTCTTCAGGGGAGAGTCACGACATGCCAGGACTTTTGCAGCGGCTCATGCCGCGCGAAGAGGGTTTTTTCGACCTTTTTGCCCTGCAAGCCGAGAATATCCACACCGGGGCCGAAGCCCTCCTCAAAATGCTCTCGCACTATACGGGGGTCCCCGAGCAGGTGCAGATCGTCAAAGCCATCGAGCACGAAGGTGACGAAATCGCTCACCATCTCCTCATCAAGCTCAACCAGACTTTCATCACGCCTTTTGACCGCGAAGACATTCACACGCTCTGCAACCAGCTCGACGATGTCATCGACCTCATCGACGCCGCCGCCAGCCGCTTCGTTCTCTACCGCGTTGACACCATCCGAGAGGGCACCGTCGACCTCGTCAAAGTCCTTGTCTCGGCCACCGTCGAAGTCACCGCCGCAGTCAAAGCCCTGGGCACTCCCGAAAAAGCCCTCAAGCATTGCATTGAGATCAACCGCTACGAAAATGAAAGCGATCGCATCTGCCGCACCCTCATCGCCCAGCTTTTCGACGAAGAAAAAGACTCCGTCCAGATCATCAAGTGGAAAGAAATCTTCGAAGTCATCGAAACCGCCGTGGATAAATGCGAAGACGTCGCCAACGTAATCGAAGGCGTCATCATCAAGAGCGCTTGATTTGCCGATGACCAGCTTTTCACTCCTGCTCGTCGTCATCTTTCTCACTCTGGCCTTCGAGTTTTCCAACGGCTGGCACGACGCCGCCAATTCTATCGCTACCGTTGTCTCCACTCGCGTTCTCACGCCGTTGCGGGCCGTCGCCTGGGCCGCCTTTTGGAATTTCATCGCCGCCTTCGTCTTCGGCACCGCCGTCGCCGCAACCATTGGCAAAGGCATGATTCACATCGAGCTGATCAATCAGCAAGTCCTTCTTTCCGGCCTCCTCGGCGCCATCTCCTGGAACCTGATCACCCTAGTCCTCGGTCTTCCCACCAGTTCTTCCCACGCGCTCATCGGAGGCTATGGCGGCGCCGCTGTCGCCTACGCCGGCTTCAAAGCGCTGATCCTCCATGGTTGGGTTAAGCCGGTGGCTTTCCTTTTTCTTTCGCCGGTCATTGGAATGATTCTCGCGATCATTCTAACGATCCTCACCAGCTGGATCGTCCGCCGCATGCGTCCGCAGAAGGTGGATCGGTGGTTCCGCCGCCTGCAGTTGCTATCTGCGGCGCTCTTCAGCCTCGGCCACGGGACGAATGACTCACAAAAAGGCATGGGCATCATCACTACCGCGCTCGTCGCCGGAGGCCTGCTCAAATCTTTCTCTGTTCCTTACTGGGTCATCATCTGCTGCCACTTAGCCATGGCTGGCGGCACCATGGCCGGCGGTTGGCGCATCATCAAGACCATGGGCCAGCGCATCACTAAGCTCACTCCGTTCGGCGGTTTTGCGGCGGAAACCGCCGGCGGCCTCACGCTCGTCATGAACGCGGTCTTCGGCATCCCCGTCAGCACTACCCACACCATCACTGGCGCTATCGTCGGCGTCGGAGCCACGCGCCGCCTCTCCGCCGTCCGTTGGGGCGTCACCCGCCGCATCGTCTGGGCTTGGGTACTCACCATCCCTGGCGCTGCCCTGATCGGCGCCGGTGTCTTCCATCTCCTCGCTTCTATCCTCCGCTGACTGCCCTCGCCCCGTGACCTCATCTTCGAGCGCAAGTTCACTTTCCTTCCCCGCTAAAACTGCCACACTCCGGAGATTTTCTTGGCTTTTGGATGATTCTTTTGATACACCATCTCCATCAAATTAGCGGAGGTTCTCATGAGCACATTTAGCCGATTGACAGGCGGCGCACGCGAATTAAATCTCGAACTCCTGATCATGCGCGTCGCTTGCGCGCTTCCCTTTATCTTCCACGGCTGCGCGATCCTGTTTGGAATGTTCGGCGGACCGGGCCCGCAAGGCTTCGCGGCCTTCATGCACATGCCCGCCCCCGTCGGCTATCTCGTCGGCTTAGCCCAATTGGCCGGAGGCATCGCCATCCTGCTCGGCGCGCTGCTCCGCGTCGGAGCCGTCTGCGTGATCATCGTTATGCTCGGCGCCATCTTTATCGTCCATCTCCCGAACGGCTACGACATCGCCCACGGCGGCCTCGAATACGCTCTCACCGAGTTGCTGCTAGCCCTCGGCTTATTGCTCGCCGGTCCCGGCAAATATTCCCTCGCCGGAATCCTTCCCGCCCCGCTCCGGAAGTTGTAGCAGGCGACAAATTCGTCCTTGAACCGCATCCTAAGCGTACAATGACCTTAGGATAGCCTCTCGTAAACGAGTCCCGTGCTGGAGAAACTTGAAGTCCAGCCCGAGGAATTGCATTCGCTGGTGAGGTGCCCGATGCGCTTGACGAGACTTGTTGTTCTTTCCACCACATTACTTGCCGCCGCTCTGCTCTTTACGACTCCGTCCAAAGCTCAGAGCACGGACGACGATTCGTCCGCACCTCGAGGCAGCGTTCCCAGGTCCTCCGCGGACCGTTACCATTCGCATGCCCAGAGCGATGGCACAAGTGTCGGAGCAGAAATTCTCACTCGCAAGCAGGTGCACCAGACTTTTGTTTCCGATCTGAATCGTTGCTGCATCGTTGTGGAATTCGCCTTCTACCCCGGCAAAGGAAAAGATCAGCAGAATTTGTCGCTGGATGATTTCGCCCTATACGTTTCCGGAAGCGATATTGGCACAAAGCCGGAAGGCGCCACTTTAATCGCCGCTTCGCTGCAAAAGAAGGCCGGTTCCGGGCCCCCGGTTGCGGTGCACGGTGGCGCAGGAGTTGGCTATGAATCCGGCACGGCTACTGATCCAAACACGGGGCAGCCCACAAGAGTTCATGGCGTCTATACCGGGACGGAAGTTCACGTGAGCGATCCAAAACCGGCCCCAGGTTCAACGGATCGGGATCGTCAGGACATGGAAAAGGAACTGGACGAAAAAGGACTGCCTGTGGGGAAAGCCGCGGCACCCGTGTCGGGGTATCTGTACTTTTCCATTCACGATCGCAAGAAAGACGCCAAATACCAGTTGGAATACAATTTCAACGGCGAAAAGCTGGTTCTCCCGCTGCCTTAGTCTCCATATTGCAACATTTGCTTTGCATACAACCTTTTTGTCTCCTCGGCGCAACCTATCAGCAGCCAGTGTTGGTCTCGCATTCGTAACCAGGAGTGGGGGCGATGCGTTACAGATCCAGCCGTCTGTTCGAATTCGTCATTCTGTGTCTTCTGTTCGTCAACTCAGCCTCTGCGCAGACGCTCGTGCGAGTGAACGAACACGCCGTTCGCATCCAGTTTCTCTCTGAAGACACCGTCGTCGATCTTCCGGTAGAAAACCCAACGCGCGATGCCATCGCTGCGCATTTGCTCCTCGAACTCGTCGACCCGGCCGGTATGGTCCGAGACAAATCCGAACAGGACATTTCCCTCCCTCCCGGCGAAACGAAACTCAAGGCCAGTTTGCCCCTCGCCACCGCCCTCACCAACAAGATCGACCGAAAAAATCTTTTGTGGTACCGCTTGCGCTACACCCTCACGCAGAACACGCCAGCAACCGCCATTCCCGCGCCCTTGGTGGGCATTGTTTCCGTGGGCGAAGCAACTCCAGGAATCTTCGAGTTGCACGCCGCGGCTCCCGAATTGGTTCGAGAATCCGGGCATTACGCCATTCGCGTTCGCGCGATTCACCCCGTCACAGGGCGCCCAGTCGCCGGCGTCGCCGTCCAGGCATCCTTCGATCTCGACACCGACAACCAAAAACCTCTCGTAACCAAGACTGCCTTCACCGATCGTCGAGGATTCGCCACGCTTCCGTTCGCGCTTCCGCAAACCGTCGAAACCGACGATGTCGATGTAAAGGTGACCGGAAAGCTCGAGAGCTATTCCGCCGAAGCTGACAGCGATTTCCACGTCGTGCATTTCTCAAGAGCCTCGATCAGCACCGACAAGCCCATCTATCAGCCCGGTCAGGCTCTCCACATGCGCCTGATGGCTTTCGACGCCAACAAAAAAGCCATCGAAGGCGAGCCCGTGATCTTGAAACTTCTCGACCCCGAAGAAACTCTCGTCTATCGCGCGCAAGTGGAAACCTCCGCCTTCGGTGTCGCTTCCGCCGATTGGCAAATTCCCGAGAACCTGCGTCTCGGCACCTATCGCATTCAAGCCACTTTCGGGCAAGGCCCGTACGAAGACTCCGGCGCGAGCGCCAGCGTCAAAATCAGCCGTTACGAGCTTCCCACCTTCACGGTAGCAGCCAAACCAGATCGCGCCTTCTATCTGCCCGATCAAAATGCCTCGATTGATATCCACGCTGACTATCTTTTCGGAGAACCGGTCCGCCATGGCCGCGTTCGCGTTGTCCGTGAAACCGAGCGCAAATGGAATTATCGCGAACAAAAGTGGGACATCGAAGAGGGCGAAACCTACGAGGGCGACACCGACGATCACGGCCACTACCTTGCCAGAGTCGATTTGGCGGACGATCATGACGACCTCGCCGGACAAGACTACTCCCGCTTTCAAGATCTAAAGCTCGCCGCCTACTTTACCGATTCCTCCACTGGCAGAACCGAACAGCGCCGCTTTGATTTGCGTGTCACCAAGGATCCCATTCACATCTACATCATCGGTGCGGACTTTGCTCAACCGGGCAGCCTTCCTCTCCAGTTCTACATCTCCACCGATTATGCCGATGGTTCGCCCGCGTCCTGCGACGTGGAAATCAATTGGCGGGACGAACAGCCATCCTCACAAAATACTGGCAACGGTCAATCTGTCGAGCAGTTGCTCCGCCGCGTCCACACCAACCGTTATGGCGTGGCAAAAGTCGCGGGCTTATCTGTGCAGAGCACAACCACGCACGCCGACAGCGCTTCTCAAGGTTTCGATCTGAGCTTTCGCGCAAAAGACGGTAAAGGCGCCGTTGGCTATCACGTCGAATCCATGACATTTTACGATCAGCCCGGGATCCGCGTAGCCACCGATAAAACTCTCTATATACCCGGCGAACCGGTCCAGGTGCGGCTCTCGGCAGCCGAAGCTGATACAACGCTTATCGTCGAAGCCGTTCACGACTTCCGGGTCCTAGCCTCGAAGCAGGTTCATGTTCGCCACAACTCCGCCGAGGTCGTGTTTGACTACACCGACAATTTTGAAAACGAAGTCACCATTCTTGCCTACACCTTCGGACGCAAACCCGGCGACGACTATTACGGCTACTACAACTACTCCAGCTCCGGCTCACATACCGTCTCGTTTCCTAAAAATCACGAGTTGCAAGTCGAAGTAAAGCTCGCCAAATCCGTCTACCGCCCCGGAGACGAAGCCACCGCAAACGTGCAAGTGACCAGCCCCGACGGCGAACCAGCGAAGAGCGCGTTAGGCCTGGTCGTCGTCGATCAAGCCGTCGAAGAGCGACAGCGCACCGACGGCGTTTTCGGCGGACAAGCCGGTTTCTTCAATTTCCGAAATGACTGGGGCGACACTACCGATATTGCTGGCGTTCGCAAAAGCGCCTTGGACAAGCTCGACCTGACGAAACCGCTTCCCGACGGTCTCGAGCTAGTCGCCGAGATTCTTCTTCAGGGGAATCGGCTTTGGCCCAAAACCTTTGCCAGCGATTCTGGTCATGTGGATTTAGCCCAGCTCTTCGCCTCGGAAATCAATCCTCAAATTGTCCCCATTCGCACAGCGTTGGATAATCGTTACGCTCAAACAGGTGAATATCCTAAGACGGAAGCCGCTCTTGAAAATGACTTGGCAGCTGCCGGATCCGCGTGGCAGAACGCGCGAGACCCGTGGGGAACGCCCCTCCACGCCGAATTCAGCGTCGCTCATCAATTCGACGTCTTGGAAATCTCAAGTGCCGGCCCCGACAAAACTTTCGGCACCGAAGACGACTTCGTCATGGCCAAAATGTCGTGGCCCTATTTCAAACCCAATTCCGAGGCCATCCGACGCTCTGTAAACGAATATCACACCCGCACCGGTGCCTACATTCGCGATGCACAAACGCTCAAAATGGAATTGACCCGACTGGGCATCGACTTCGATTCTTTGAAAGACCCATGGGGAGATGCTTACCAATTATCCTTCGGCGTGAATCGCACGCAATTCACCGTGACCGTCACGAGTGCCGGTCCGGACGGACGGTTCAATTCAAAGCAGTCTCCTTCCGAGGATGACTTTCCCCTGGTCACCGTGGGCATCGACTACTTCGCCGAAACGCGCGCGCAAATTGATGTGGCTCTCGCGGTGAATTTCGTTCAAAACCAGTCTTTTCCGGAGACGCTCGACCAGCTCAAAGCCGCCCTCGATCATTCGGGAATCAGCTGGGACGCGCTTCGCGATCCTTGGGGTCACCCCTATTACGCGACGTTCCGCACGGAAACGCGCTACTCCGATGACCTGAACGTCGAGACCTACGAGCACTATACGCAAAAGGAACGGCAGCACACCACCATCGTGCCCAAAACGCAGCAAATCAATTGGGTTCAAATTCGAACCGCGGGCGAAGATGGAGTGGAAGGCACATCCGATGACTTCGATGTGGCATCCTTCTCCCGCGGCGTCCTCGAACAAAGCAGCAAGGACAAGACTCCCGTTCAAACTGGCAATGCAGCCGTTTTGCAAGGCTCCAGCGGCGCTATTTCCGGCACTGTAACCGACCCCGCAGGGGGCGCGATTGCCAGCGCGGAAATCAGCGCCAAAAACTCCGCGACGGCAGCCAATTTCACTGCCAATTCCGGCGAGAACGGCGACTACCTTCTGCGCAATCTTCCCGCTGGTTTCTACGTCGTGCAGTTCTCGGCCAAGGGTTTTCGCTCGTATTCCATCACCAACGTACCGGTGCGTTCATCCAACGTGACGAAACTGGACGCAATGCTCGGCGTTGGCGCAGTCATGGAAACCGTCGAAGTCCAGTCAGCGCCTGTCCTACTGGAAACGACGAACGCGAGCCTGAGCGCGGTGATTGCGATCCAACCTGGCGTCACCGCTCTCCCGCTTCAGTCTCGGCTCCAAACTCAGATTCAACTCGCCACTCCCCGCCTCCGCGAATATTTCCCCGAAACTCTTCTCTGGCGTCCGGAAATTGTGACCGACGACAAAGGCCACGCCCAGCTGAAATTTCCTTTGGCGGACAACATCACCACATGGAAGCTTTCCGCCGTCGCCTCCACGATAAACGGCGAGATGGGCACCTCCGAAAAATCCATCCGCGCCTTTCAACCTTTCTTCGTCGAGCACGATCCCCCGCGCTTCCTCACTATCGGGGATGAAATCGCTCTTCCCGTCGTTCTCCGAAATTATCTTGACCGGCGCCTCCAGGTCACAGTCGAAATGAAGCCCGCGCCCTGGTTCACGCTCCAAAGCTCCGCCACACTGAAGACCGCCATCGCGCCGCAAGATTCGGCGAGAGACATCTTCAGCTTCAAGGCCGTGGAAACCGTCAAGGAAGGCAAACAGGAAGTGAGCGCCATCGGCGCCGATGCCAGCGACGCCATCTCCCGCCCCATTACCGTCCGGCCAAATGGAGAAGCGAAGACCAACAGCGTCAGCCAGATTTTCAGCGACACCACTTCTCTCGACCTCGAGGTTCCAGAGACGGCAATCTCTGGCGCTCTTCAAACAAGTATTAAAATTTATCCGAATCTCACCGCTCACGTTTTGGAGAGTATTGAAGCCATCTTAGAACGCCCCTATGGCTGCGCTGAACAGACCATCTCCTCCACGTATCCCAGCGTCCTGCTTCTTAAAATTGCGAAAGCCTCGCCATCCGAAAAATCTCCTATGCTGCCTCGCGCGCGCCGCTATACCCAAACCGGCTACGAGCGCCTTCTCTCTTATCGCTCGCCTGATGGTGGGTTTTCCTATTGGGGCAGGGGAAAATCAGACCTGGCTCTCACCGTCTACGCCATCAATTTTCTCAGCGATGCGCGCGAATTCGTCGATGTCGATGTTTCCGTCATCCAGGAAGCCACATCTTTCGTGGTGAACCAGATCAAACCTGATGGCCATTGGGCTGCCCTCGACTGGAACAACAGCGAAATCTCTCCGCGCAGCGCCATGCTCACCGCTTACATTGCCCGCATGCTTGTCACTGCGAAACTCTCTGCGGATGTTTCCACCGGAAACGACCAAATCGTTAAGTCCACCCCGCTCGCTGTCCAGCACGCCTTAAGCTATCTGCAGTCCCACGTGGATGAGCTCGATGAACCCTATGTGATCGCCTCCTACGCTCTGGCAGCGCTCGGTGCTGGCGACAAGTCCGCGTTCGCAACCAGCGTCGCAAGGCTTCGCAAACTCGAACGCCGCGAAGGTGATTCCAGTTATTGGTCGCTCGAGATGAATACTCCTTTTTACGGTTGGGGTCTCGCCGGACGTGTGGAAACCACCGCCATCGTCCTTCAGGCGCTCAGTGCGGATGGCCCTTCCGCCGATTCCGACCCATTGATCTCGCGCGGCTTGCTCTTTCTGCTTCGCAATCAGGATCGCTATGGCATCTGGTATTCCACCCAAGCCACCATCAACGTTCTTAACGCCATCGCCTCTCTAACCGCGCGCAAGTCGGACACTCCCGGAGACAAAATAACGGCTGGATCGAAAGCGGTCGTTCTAGTCGACGGAATACAAGCCCTCTCCATCGACTTGCCGCCGCCCAATGTCCTCAGCGCCCCAGTCATCGTCGACTTATCAAAATTCGTCCAACCCGGCGCACACCATATCGAGGTTCGCCGCCCCAGTGGCTCCTCGCGCGCTTCCATTCAAGTGCTAGCGAATTACTACGTCCCCTGGGCCCACAAGGCCTCAGGAAGCGCTCTCTATCAGCAGGAAATGGTTTCTGACGCGCTCCGCCTCACCGTCCAGTTCGACAAACTCTCCGCCAATGTCGGCGAACTCGTCCAATGCAACGTCGCCGCCGAAAGAATCGGCTTCCGCGGCTACGGCATGCTGCTAGCCGAAATTGGCTTACCACCCGGCGCCGAGGTAGATCGCAGTTCCCTGGATCAAGCCATGAAAGCCTCTGGCTGGGAGATCAACCAATACGACGTCTCGCCCGACCGGGTCATCGTCTACCTCTGGCCCCGCGCCGGCGGCACAAAATTCTCCTTCACCTTCAAACCCCGCTTCGGCCTCCGCGCCCTAAGTGCCCCCTCCATCCTCTACGACTACTACAACCCAGAAGCCCAAGCCGTAGTCGAGCCAACCCAATTCACGGTCCAGTAAACTCTTGCAATTTTCATCGGCAAACTCCTCTTGACACCCTACGTTTTCGTCACGTAGCATCCCTCGCATTCGTTTCTGATCTCCGCCAGTTCTCTAGCATTTCAGAACGTTGAAGTCAGGCTCAAAGCGCGCGAGTGGCTTTCTTCCTGAAGCAGGATCGTCCCTCCCGCCTTTCCAAGAGTTCTCGGGATCGGCCACAGTGGCCTCGAATACGCGCTCACTGAGAAATCTCTCGCGTTGGGCGTATTGCTCCCAGGCTCTGGCAGGTATTCCCTCGCCAGCGTTCTGCCCGCATCAGTGCGAAAGCCGGAGCCAGCCGCATCTCGATCTCGATGCCACTCCTTGCTTCCGCTGTTCAGAATGGCTTTCGGTGTACCACGTGACGTTGGAATGCAAAAAAGGCGCCGTCTCCGGCGCCTTTTTTTAGGAACCAAGAACCAACTTCAGCTCGCCGGCGGCGTTGCGGGGCACGGCGTAAACGGCGACGTCAGGCTCGTCGGGTCAGGAAAACTGTAATCGCCATGGATTGCGTCGGATGGAGTCTTGCCTTCGAACCACTGTAGCAGTCCCAATGTCTGCGGGTGATACGTGAAGCCGTGCAAACTGATCGGCTGGGTTGGGTTGGGAAGATTCTCGATTACGTCTCCGACCTCCAGGTTATTCTGGCAGACTCCGGCAGGAGCGCCAGGTATCTGATAATTCGGAGTGGCGTTGTTGATGAACGGATCGTTCAGCAGTTCACCGAGTTCATGGGACAACGGAAAGATGTCGGCAAAAATCGTCGGATCGCCGAAGACGAAATCGGCGATGTCCGCGTCGAGAGATATCGCAAAGGCGAACGTTTGCACGAATATTTTGTTTGCAGTCTGATTGGTTTCAAATGCGGTATGGAATCCGCCAATGCAGCAGTCCTGGGGCTGCCCCTGAAAGAAGTCGCCGTACACCGCATTGCGCGTCAGGAAGATCGGTATCGCGTTCACGGTAATGGGTTCGGTCTGAACCAGGGTATTCAACTGTGAAACGATGAAGTTGATGTCAATGAGCGTGCCGAGGCTTCCGTCCGGAGCCTGGAACACGATCGACGATCCGAACGGAACTTCGATCGTGACCGGGATCAGCGTCTGCGGGTGGCCTAGGAGCACGTGAAAGTTATCGTCCCCGTCGTTGTCGCCATCCTTGTTGAAAAGCGGATAAAATTCAGCTCGCATTTGCGCATCTTCGTACTGCGTAAATCCCGTGGCGAACGGCGAGTTGTCGAACAGCGGAGAGTGCTTGATTTCATCGTTGATCGTGGTGCTGTCAATCACGATGTTGTTGCCGTTCTGGTCAACGAATTCGTCGAAGAAAAACGAGAGTGGGATGTATTGAGTCGGCACCGTGGTGCTCTGCTTTTTCGTGGGGTCTTGACCGACCATGGTGTAAGGAAAGACCTGCCCTCCGAAGCTGAACGAACGTGTGAAGTTGGGTACGGAGACGATGCGCGGATCCTGTTGTTTGGCGGCCGCATTCGTGGATGCCGACAATTTATTGAACGCCATATGCTTTTGTTTGGTGTTCAGTGATGCGAAGAAACCGCTGCCAACCACAACGGGGTGACGCGGGGTCTTCGCCGGGTTTTCTTGTCCAAATGCGGCAACGCAGCCGGACAAGCACAGCACAAGAGAACACAGAGACGCGGGGAGCCTTGCCATTTCTTTATTTTTCTCCTTACAACGAATTCGCGGAGGGAACAATGCCTGACTCTCTTGCAATCGTTATGCGAAGTCAAATTGTTTTTCTGTAACATCCGGCACTCAAGTACTAGAACGGGGCCTCGCAGAGCACTGCCGATATGCTCCGCTCACCGACGGATCAATCATTATACCAATAAAGTACTTAATATTACGACCATCAAGTGCTACCATTACCTGTGATCACCGCGTCGCTCTCTCTAGTGTCAGACCAGTCCGAGTCACTCGTTCCCTTTTCGCTCTCCTTCTTCTCCCTGCCCGCCGCGACCTTCGTGCACTCTTTGTCAAAGTCCTCCCACAACGTCACCACTCAAAGTTATCCTCGACGCCGTCAACCCAACCACTTCCACCTTTTTCCACACCCAGTAAACATCCAACACACAGCGGCCCCGCTCTCTCCTCACTCGACGCCTCCTCCTGCCCGTGCCCGCAATATACCCACGGCTCCTTTAAATGCGACACTTACAAGAAACCTCGGAACCGCACATTCTAAAGTGCTCGCACCAAGACTAAGTTGTTTAGATGCAACGCTTACACAAATGAAGGGTGGGTCCTCGTCCCGCCCCACACCAGCTAGCTACTCACTACTCACCACCCACTACTCACTCTCCCAATCAATCGGCTACACTATGCCTTTGAGGCAACCATGAGCGAATCTAACTCTCCATTCGCCACCGTCGAAGAAGCCGTCGAAGAAATTCGCCAGGGCCGCATGATTGTCCTGGTCGACGACGAAGACCGTGAAAACGAAGGCGACCTCACCATGGCCGCCGAAAAAATCACGCCTGAAGCCATCAACTTCATGGCAAAATTTGGCCGCGGCCTCATTTGCCTGGCGCTCACCGAGCAGCGCTGCGAAGAACTCCACCTCCCGCTCATGTCGCCCATTAACACCAGCGTCCACGGCACTGCCTTCACCGAAGCCATTGACGGCCGCGTCGGGGTCACCACCGGCATCAGCGCCTCCGACCGCGCTATCACCATTCTCACTGCCATCGACGAAAAAACCCGCCCGCAGGATCTCGCCCGCCCAGGCCACATCTTTCCCCTGCGCGCACGAAACGGCGGCGTCCTCGTCCGCGCCGGCCAGACGGAAGCCAGCGTCGACCTCTCCCGCATCGCCGGCCTCAACGCCAGCGGCGTCATCTGCGAAATCATGAACGAAGACGGCACCATGTCTCGCGTGCCGCAGCTCCACGAATTCTGCAAACAGCACAATCTAAAAATGTTAACGGTCGCCGACCTCATCCGCTACCGCATGCAACACGAGCGCTACGTCCGCCGCGTAGCCGAAGCTATTCTCCCCACGCGCCACGGCGACTTCCGCATGATCGCCTACGCCAGCGATGTCGATCACGACCAACATATCGCGTTAGTCCGCGGCAGCCTCGAAGGCGAAACGCCGGCCCTTGTGCGCGTACACTCGCACTGCCTCACCGGCGACGTCTTCGGCTCCACAGCCTGCGATTGCAACGAGTTAGTCGCCCGCTCGCTCGCCACCATCGCCAAAGAAGACCGCGGCGTTTTCCTATATCTCCATCACACCGGCCGCGGCTTCAGCGTCGAAACCGCCGAAGAACCCGGCGCTCTCCCCCAAATCCATTTTCACAAACGCGGCCAACTCGACCGCGAACCCGCTCGCCAACGCATGGTCCAGCACGAAAGCGGCATCGGCGCCCAAATCCTGATCGACCTCGGCCTGAAAGACATCCGCGTCCTAACCAATCACCCAAAGAAGGTGGTCGCCCTCGAAGGCTACGGCATCCGCATTGCCGACCAAGTCCCTCTGCGCGTCGAATCCCCATCGCGCGCGACGCATCAGGTCCTCTAATGCGCCCACAACTTGACGTCTCCACACGAGTTGCAGGGGTGGGGGCTTGTTTACACTGGAAGGACTCCGCCCGCGCTCCATTCAAGACGACCGTTGAAATGAGACAATCGTCAAGAAAATTTGTCATTCCGAGCGAAGCGAGGAATCTGCTTTTTCATTGCGATACCAGCCGCACCGCAAGTTATAGCGATGGATCAGGCGGGTCCGCGGGAACTGTGGAAGGCTTTGGCGGAACTGTAGGCTTAGATGGAGTTACAGGTTTAGAGGCTGACGCAGGTTTGCTCTGCGAACCAGCCTTGCCAACCGTCAAATATTTGCGCATTTTTTCGAGCCGCTTCGGCCCAATGCCGCGGACAGCGCGCAAATCGTCGACACTCTTGAACGCGCCATACGACTTGCGCATTTGCAATATCTTGTCCGCTGTCACCGGGCCGATCCCCGGCACAAGCTGCAGTTCTTCCGAAGTCGCCGTGTTCAAGTTGATGGGCGCCGGCGGCGGCTTCTTATTCGCGAGCAGGCTAGGCGCAACTGCACAGGACGCAACGATAAGGAGAGCGATTCGTGAAAAACAATGCCGCAACATAACGGCATGATACTACATAGATTATAGTAATAAATCAATAATTAGAATGGCTTGCGGCCTAGCTGAGTTTTTTGCCCTGTGCGTCAAAAACTTCGAGCTCGCCGAACAGCGCGACTTGCGATTCGATTTGTGCGCGGTCGCCGACCACGACAATCTGCATGTTCGCCGAATCGAGATATTTGCGCGCCGTTTCGAGCAAATCAGTCGGCGTGAGTGCACGGACCTTCGCCCGATACGTCTCGAGATAATCGTCAGGCAATTCGTTCAGAGCCACAACCGCGATCTGCGATAGCAATCCGTTCTGCGTCGCAAGACCCATGGAAAATATGCCGCTCAAATAATTCTGCGCGTCGGCTAGCTCAGTTTCCGGAACCGGCACGGAGCGCAGCTTGTCCATCTCGTAGAAGATTTCCGTAAGCGATGCAGCGACAACATCGTTGCGCACCGCCGCTGAAACCGAAAAGTATCCGTGCTCTCGCAATGCATTGACACCGCTTCGCGGGCTGTATGTATAACCCTTGTCCTCGCGAATGTTC
>Ga0206976_1247_pt1 | contig 13953 bp, 13 predicted proteins | sample Alteio_BWOrgHeat_82_FD_152926 | JGI IMG/M metagenome (GOLD analysis project Ga0206976, IMG submission 152926) | Enriched cells from forest soil in Barre Woods Harvard Forest LTER site, Petersham, Massachusetts, United States -... | ecosystem: Environmental > Terrestrial > Soil > Temperate forest >... | reverse complement strand
GCAGGATAAGCCCGAAATATGGATAGCTTACAAAGGATTGATCTATGATGTGAGCCGGAGCCGGCTATGGCGCAATGGAAAACACTACGAGCATTGGGCCGGGCAAGACCTAACGCACGAATTGCCAGATGCCCCACATGATGAGTGGGTTTTTGAACACTTTGATGTGATAGGGAAATTAAGTTCTTAAATGATTGTCATGCTGAGGAACGAAGCATCTTCTCCAACAAACAACTAGCAACCTATCTATTCAAGATCCTTCACTGCATTCAGGATGACAAAGTGGTATAATTAAATTGATTTTACCATCTTTTCCAGCGCCTCAATAAACTTGGGCGAATCATTTAAGCTTTCTACCAGTTGCACATGTTCGCCGCCGAGGGCTTTAAACTCATCGCCGTATTCCACCGTTACTTCATAAACGGTTTCCAGGCAATCGGCTACAAAGGCAGGGCAAAATACCAGCAGGCGTTTTTTGCCTTCCTTAGCCAGTTTGGCTACAATTTCACTGGTATAAGGCTGCACCCAGGGATCGCTTCCCAGGCGTGATTGAAAACAAATAGTATATTTTTCCTTAGGGATATTTAGCTTTTCAGCGATCAACCGGGCTGTATGATGCGACTGTGCAGAATAGCAGGATTTATTAGCATCGGTAATGGTATCGCAGCAACCGTTAAACTTGAGGCAGTAATTATGAGTATGGTCTGATTTGATCAGCTGACGTTGCGGCAAACCGTGAAAGCTGAACAGGATATGATCAAAAGTCTCCGGATCATGTTTCTTTGCATTATCAGCAAAGGTTTCGATCATCAGTTCATTATCATGGAATGAGTTAATGAAAGACACATTAGGTTTTGTGGGCCAGTCGATCAGCAGTTCCATCACCTTGTCATAAACAGAACCCGTACTGGCCGAAGCATACTGCGGGAAAAGAGGGATCACTTTGATATCATCAACCAAAGCCTCTTTCAACCTGCCCAAAGCCGAAGCAATGGATGGACTTTGATAACGCATAGCCAGTTCGACCATATAATCATCACCCAAACGCTGTTGTAATAATTGCTGTTGTAAAAGGCTGTAATGCAATAAAGGCGAGCCGGTTTTTTCGTCCCAGATCTTTTGATAGAGTTTAGCTGATTTTGGTCCGCGGGTTGGTGCAATGATGCCTTTAACCAATAGCGTGCGCGAAAACGAATTAATGTCGATCACCCGCGGGTCCATCAAAAATTCACGGAGATATTTTCGCACATCCGCTGTAGAAGGACTATCAGGCGTGCCTAAATTGACTAATAAAACCCCTTTTTTACCCATAATAATTTTGTGGTGGCAAAAGTAAAATAATTTTGGGCCCTAACCCCCTAACGGGGGAATTATTACGAATTGATGAAACTTGTCATTTCGAACGACAGTGAGAAATCTTAAACGAAAGACAGACGGGCAATGCGTTTAGGATTTCTCGCTACGCATCGAAATGACATTTAGAAAATATTGGATCTTAATATTTCTCCAACTCAGCTTTGACTTCTTCCATCAGCCACATAGGCGTGGAAGTGGCCCCGGCTATGCCCACTTTATCGCCGGGCGTAAACATGGAAATATTGAGTTCATCAGAAGATGAAATAAAATAGGTGTTGGGATTATGTTTGCGGCAAACCTCGAACAATACTTTTCCATTGGATGATTTACGGCCCGAAACAAATACGATCTTATCAAACTTTGCTACAAAAGCGGGCAGGTCCTTATCCCGGTTGGATACCTGGCGACAAATGGTATCATTCGCCCTTACATCGTATCCCCTTGATATCAATTCGTTTTTAATGTTATAGAATTTTTCGGTGCTTTTGGTGGTCTGGCTGTATAGGGTGATCTTTTCAGGCAGCTCAACATTATCCAGTTCGGCAATATCCTGGAAAACCAGCGCCTCGTTATTGGTTTGGCCCGCAAGCCCGATCACCTCTGCATGACCGTGCTTGCCGAATATTAGTATTTTTTCGGCGCTGTCGTGCGAAGTTTTTATACGGTTTTGCAGCTTTAACACCACCGGGCAGGAGGCATCGATCAGCATAATATTGTTTTCCAAAGCCAAACGATAAGTTTCCGGGGCCTCGCCATGCGCGCGGATCAACACTTTTTCATTGTGCAGGTTTTTCAGGTCTTCATGCTCAATGATGCGCAGGCCTTTGGCTTTCAGCCTTTCCACTTCCTCGTCATTATGCACAATATCGCCCAGGCAATACAGGTAGCCATCTTCAGCAAGTATCTCTTCGGCCATATCAATGGCGTATACCACACCAAAGCAAAAGCCCGAATCCGCGTCAATACTCACCTGTAAGTTATACTTGCTCATTGCGTTGCAAATTTACGGCAAAAAAAGTGGTTTGTGCCAAAGCTTTTAGTGTTTTACATTCACCTGTTCTTTCAGTGCTTTTTTATGATGCTCGTTGATCAAAATCTTTACCCTCTCATAATCAAAATCACGATTGGTGCCACAGTTTAAAAAGTGGATATATACTGATGGTTTCAGGCTTTCGAAATACTCTATAAATGCCGAATAATAAATGATCTGGCAGTCTCCTTTTATTTTTTTTACGATATAATCGATACCCCGCTCTATATTAATTTCTTCCGTGTGGTTAGATACTAATTCCCCTTGCGGAAAAACGGTAACCAGGTTCTTAGGGTTTCCAAGCAGGGTTGCGGCATACTGTAATGAGGTTATCACTTCTTTTGATTTCCTGTTGATCGAGAATCCGCCTAAACGGTTAAAGAACATCCTTTTTTTGATATGATCTTCCTGCATCATGATATGAAAATTGCGGTCCAGGTAGGTATGTGTTAATTGCCCGGCCCAAAATCCGTCCCACCAGCTAAAATGATTGCATAGTAACAGGATAGAATGCCCCGGCATGATCTCCACCTCGTCATGTTTAAAAACATGGAACGTTTTACGCAGTTTATACGCCAGGTATGGCGCAAACAATTTGGTAACGAATGCACTGCGGCGTTGTGGTATCATCCGGGTAAATTTACTAAATACTCGTCTAATGCGGCAATAACCAGCCAATGGCCCAGAGGCACCTCGTGTACTTCCGCATTATCCAGTTGGTTAATAAAGGGCATAGCAGCCGATTTTGGGAATAATTTGTCATCTTTTCCAAATATCAGCCTGCATTTTATTTGATGCTGATTGATCAATGCGGCTATTTTGTTTGCATCCGGTTTTAAAAGCCGGATGAGGTTGAGGGTATAGTAAACATCGAGCCTTTTCTTTTCGGTATCAATTTCATTATAGGCGATGTGGTAAAGACTGTCATCAATAAAGCGTACTTTCTTTAGATTTTTAAGCAGCGACGGGGCAAGCCATTTGCTTTTGGTAACCAACCTAAATAAATATTTGCCGACAGAATTGTGTGTCAAAAAATGAAAGCCCTTGTAAACCGACAAGCCATCGGGCGCCATTAAAATAATGTCTTCTATCAGTTCAGGATATTCTTCAACGAGTATCAGGGCCAGGTTTGCACCGATGGAGTAGCCCATCACCGAAACCTTTTGTTTGCCGTAGATATTGAACCATTCGTCAAGGTAAGCACGCACCATAGCCTTAGGCATACCGGCTAATATCTGTTGTTCGGTCCAGCCGTCCAGCTCACTTTCGCCATGGAAAAAATGATCGAAGCCATAAACATGATATTCGGATAAAATAGATTTTTTTAATACATGGAACTGTTTCCCGGTCATGCCGTAGCCATGAAAGGCCAGCAACGGTTTTTTGCCGCTGCCGTATTCATGAAAATGCACTTTACCTAAATCCGGAATTTGTAAAAAGCCCATAGCAGGCAATATTAAGGATTTATTAAATAACCCATAATAGTTTCGGTTGCGCCCGTGTGTTCCTTTACATATTCTTTGGCTTTCTGGCTGACGGAATGATGCCTTTTTTCATCCTCAACCAAAAAAGAAAAAGTTTTTTTCAACTCACTCTCATTGTTGATGCTGAACCCCGCCTGCAGAGCAATCAGGTCTTTTGCCTCTTTAAATTTATCATAATTGGGCCCGAAGATGACCGGCAAACCAAAAGCCGCCGCCTCTAGTGTATTATGTATCCCAGCACCGAAACCACCACCGATATAGGCGATATCCGCATATTGATATAGGGCGGATAACATGCCGATATTATCTATGATAAGCGTTTGGTGGGTAGTAGGTGGCGAGTGGTGAGTGGCGAGTAGTGAATTGTCAATAGTGAGTTGTGAATACTTGATGGTATTTGCGGGTAATAAACTGATCAAATTATTAATTTTTTCTTCACTGATTTCATGCGGGGCAAAGATGAATTTCCAGTGGGGATGATCCTTAACCAATTGTGCTACCAACTGTTCATCTTCGGGCCAGGTGCTGCCTGCTATAAATAGCTTGCGCCCATTTTTAAATTCATTGATACCGGGTATGGCCTTGGGTTGCTGTGCATTGGCCCATACCCTGTCGAAACGCGTATCGCCGCTAACTGTTACCTGGGTGATATCTAATTGCTGCAAAAGGGTTTTAGAATCCTCGTCCTGTACAAAAAAGTGGGATACAAAAGTGAGCATCTTGCGGTGCAGGCCGCCATACCATTTAAAAAACACCTGGCCGGGGCGAAAAATGCCTGATATTACATACAAAGGAATGTGGTGCCGGTGCAGTTCATTAAAAAAATGGTACCAGTATTCGTATTTGGTAAAAACAGCTATGGATGGATTTATGGCATCAATAAACCGGCTCGCATTAGCGGCAGTGTCCAAAGGCAGGTAATAAACGGCATCGGCATAAGGTGTATTTTTCCTGATCTCGTAACCTGAGGGGGAAAAAAACGTTATAACGACCTTTACGTCGGGATGAACCGACCTGAAACTAATTAATACAGGTAGACCCTGCTCATATTCGCCCAGGGAGGCAAAATGAAACCAGGCGCTTTTTTGGAAATGCTGGTAATTGATTTTTTTTCGCCCATTGATCCAAAATTTTGCTTTTTTATTAAAAAAAGAAGCAATTAGTATCAAAATGAAATAAAATCGAACTACTAAGTTATAAATCAGCAACATTGAATTTGAAATTCTTACCTTCGTCGGGGATAAAAGTAATAACAATAAAAAGATAAATATGTATGAAACCATCATGGCTGTCGCTTTAAAAAAATAAATAGCCATGATAGCTTCATATCCATTAAAAAAACAATTTATACTATGAAAATTGCTGTAGTAGGTACAGGATATGTGGGTTTGGTTACCGGTACTTGTTTGTCCGAAACCGGGAACCAGGTTATTTGCGTTGATATAAACGAGCAAAAGGTTAAAATGATGCAGAACGGGCAGCTGCCAATTTATGAGCCTGGCCTCGAACTGATCTTTAACCGTAACATTAACCAGGGCAGGCTGCATTTTACCACCAACCTGGCAGATGCCATTGCTGAAGCAAAAATTATATTCCTGGCTTTGCCTACGCCTCCGGGTGGAGATGGCTCGGCTGACCTGAGCTATGTATTAGGCGCGGCAAAGGATATCGCTAAAAACATTACAGAATATAAGGTCATCGTTACCAAATCAACTGTACCGGTTGGTACGGCAGATAAGGTGACTGCGATCATGAAGGCAAACACCGACGTGGAGTTTGCGGTAGTTTCAAACCCCGAATTTTTACGCGAAGGCGTTGCAGTTGACGATTTTATGAAACCCGACCGTGTGGTAATAGGCACGATGGACGAAAGGGCACGCAAGTTAATGGGCGAGCTATATTCGCCTTATGTACGCCAGGGCAACCCTATTGTTTATATGGACGAGCGTTCGTCTGAATTAACAAAATACGCTGCTAATTCTTTCCTGGCCACAAAAATATCCTTTATGAACGAGATCGCTAACCTTTGCGAACTGGTGGGAGCTGATGTGGATATGGTGCGGCGGGGCATAGGGTCTGATGACCGTATCGGTAAACGGTTTTTGTTTTCGGGCATAGGGTACGGGGGCAGCTGCTTTCCGAAAGATGTACAGGCGCTGGCTAAATCAGCCGAAGAAAATAAATACGAGTTTAAAATTCTGAACTCAGTGATGGGTGTAAATGAAATTCAGAAAAAGGTGCTGGTTGAGAAAGTGAAGAAATATTTTAAAGGTGATATCAAGGGTAAAAAGTTTGCCTTGTGGGGCCTTGCCTTTAAACCGGAGACCGATGATATCCGCGAAGCTCCATCGCTTTATGTAATTGAAGAGTTATTGAAAGAAGGCGCTATCGTCACTGCTTTTGATCCCGAAGCAATGAAAAATGTAAAAGCATTATTGGGCGATAAGATCAATTATGCTGCCGATCAGTATGCCGCGCTAAAAGATGCGGACGCCTTACTGATCGTTACGGAATGGTCGGTTTTCAGGACCCCGGATTTTGAGCAGGTTGAAAATTTGCTAAAAAATAAAGTTATTTTTGACGGTCGTAATTTATACGATCTGCAAAAGATGATCGATTGCGGTTTTTACTATAACAGTATCGGAAGAAAAGTAATTGCATAATGGCAAATCGCAAACGCGTATTAATAACCGGGGCCGCCGGATTTTTAGGCTCGCACCTTTGCGACCGCTTTATTAAAGAGGACTACCATGTTATTGCCATGGATAACCTGATCACAGGTGACCTGCGTAATATTGAGCATCTGTTTAAACTGGAGAACTTTGAGTTTTACCATCACGATGTTTCAAAGTTTGTGTATATCCCCGGCGAGTTACATTATATATTGCATTTTGCATCGCCGGCAAGCCCGATTGATTACCTGAGAATACCCATACAGACCTTAAAAGTAGGGTCGTTAGGTACACATAACCTGTTGGGCCTGGCACGTTCAAAAAAAGCCCGGATGCTGATCGCTTCAACATCCGAAGTTTATGGCGATCCGAATGTAAACCCGCAGCCCGAAGAATATTGGGGCAATGTAAACCCTATCGGGCCGAGAGGGGTTTATGACGAAGCCAAGCGTTTCCAGGAAGCCATTACGATGGCTTATCATACTTTTCATGGGCTCGAAACACGCATCGTACGTATATTCAATACCTACGGGCCACGTATGCGCCTGAATGACGGACGCGTTTTGCCAGCCTTTATTGGGCAGGCATTAAGAGGTGAATCATTAACCATGTTTGGTGATGGCTCACAAACCCGATCGTTTTGCTACGTGGACGACCTGGTAGAAGGCATTTACCGCTTACTTTTCAGCGATTATGCATTGCCGGTTAATATTGGCAATCCTGACGAGATCACTATCCGCCAGTTCGGCGAAGAGATCATCAAGCTTACCGGTACGGATCAAAAACTGATCAGTTTACCGCTTCCTTTGGATGACCCCAAACAACGCAGGCCGGATATTACTAAAGCGAAAAGCATATTAGGATGGGAACCTAAAATTTCAAGGAGCGAAGGTTTAAAGATCACTTATGAATATTTTAAGTCGCTTCCTGAAAAAGAAATTTTGCATAAAGATTTTACATATTACAATAAACAATAATGTCGAAAATATTAGTTACAGGTGGTTTAGGATATATAGGGTCGCATACGGTAGTTGAGTTGATCAATGCGGGCTACGAGCCGGTTATTGTGGACGACCTGTCAAATTCCAGCCCGAAGATATTAGACCAGATAACAAAGATCACCGGCCATAAGCCGGTATTTCACCAACTTGACCTTAGTGATGATAGCGCGGTAAAAAACCTGGCTGCAGCTGAGCCGGATATTACCGGTATCATTCATTTCGCGGCTTTTAAAGCCGTGGGCGAATCGGTAGAGCTACCTTTAAAGTACTATCGCAACAACATATATTCACTAATTAATTTATTGAATGCGTACTATGGTAAGCCGTTAAACTTCGTTTTTTCATCAAGCTGCACCGTTTATGGTCAGCCCGATGAACTGCCGGTTACCGAAAAAGCACCTACTAAAAAGGCGGAGTCGCCTTATGGCAACACCAAGCAGATAGCCGAGGAAATACTTTCTGACCTTGTAGCATCCGGTAGCAGCTATAAAGTTGTAGCATTAAGATATTTTAACCCGGTTGGCGCGCATGATTCGGCATTGATTGGTGAGTTACCGATCGGTGTGCCTCAAAACCTGGTGCCTTTTATCACACAAACAGCAATTGGCAAACGCGAAAAGATCACTGTTTTTGGTGACGATTATGATACGCCGGACGGCAGCTGCATCAGGGATTACATCCATGTGGTTGACCTGGGCAAGGCGCATGTTGCCGCGCTAAAATTGATGGAAACAAACAATTTTACCGGTTATGACGTATTTAACATCGGTACGGGGGTAGGTAACTCTGTACTGGAAATAATTGCCGCCTTTGAACGGGAAACAGGCGTTAAACTGAACTACCAGATAGGCCCGCGCCGCAGCGGCGATATCGTAAAGGTTTGGGGCGATGTTTCTAAATCAGCAGATCAATTACATTGGAAAGCAGAACTGGGTATAGGTACCATGATGGTATCAGCCTGGGAATGGGAAAAATATATATCAAATAATCCACTATAAATAAAATATCAATACGGTATGCGAAAAATAATCATTACGGGTGGCGCAGGTTTTATAGGATCGCACGTTGTTCGCCGGTTTGTAAGGAACTATCCGGATTACACCATTATCAATTTAGATAAATTGACCTATGCAGGTAACCTGGCTAATTTGAGGGATATTGAGCATTTACCAAATTATCGCTTTGTAAAAGGGGATATTGTGGATACCGATTTTATCAACCGGCTTTTTGAAGAAGAACAGCCTGATGCTATCATACACCTGGCCGCTGAATCGCATGTGGATAGGTCAATTACCAACCCTATTGAGTTTGTGATGACCAATGTAGTGGGTACGGTAAGCCTGTTAAACGCCGCTAAAAATCACTGGAAAGGGCGCTATGATGAAACACGTTTTTATCATGTTTCGACCGATGAAGTGTATGGCAGCCTGGGCGAAACGGGTATGTTTACAGAAGAAACTGCCTATGATCCTCATTCGCCATATTCGGCTTCAAAAGCCGGTTCAGATCACTTTGTAAGGGCTTATCATGATACTTACGGGTTAAACGCTGTGATCTCAAACTGTTCCAACAATTACGGGTCATATCATTTCCCGGAAAAACTGATACCGTTAGCTATTAATAATATTAAGCAAAGCAAACCCGTTCCGGTGTATGGCAAAGGTGAAAACATTCGCGACTGGTTGTGGGTAGAAGACCATGCCCGTGCTATCGATGTTATTTTTCACCAGGCAAAGGCTGGGAAAACCTATAATATAGGCGGCCATAACGAATGGAAAAATATCGATCTTATCCTTTATTTATGCCGTATATTAGATAGGAAGTTGGGCCGGGAAGCAGGTGAATCAGAAAAGTTGATCACTTATGTAACTGACCGGGCAGGCCACGATCTTCGGTACGCGATAGATGCCACCAAAATAAAGGATGAATTAGGATGGACACCAAGCATTACTTTTGAAGAGGGGCTTGAAAAAACTGTTGACTGGTACCTTGCCAATGAAGAGTGGCTGAATAATGTTACCTCGGGTAATTACCAGCAATATTATAACGAACAATACACTAATCGATAGAGATGTTTGATTTCTTTAAAAAGAAAGAGGTTAAGAGAGAGATTACCTTAAATTACAGTTCGATACTGGTGGATATGCATTCGCATGTGCTGCCGGGAATTGACGATGGTGCGCAGAACCCGGAAGAGTCTATCGTGCTGATCAAAAAAATGATGAGCCTGGGGATCAAAAAGATAATCGCTACGCCCCATATTATGGCCGATTATTATAAGAATAATGAAGAGACGATAGGGAACGCGCTGAATATACTCAAGGCCGAATTAAAAAAGCAACAAATTGATATAGAGGTGGAAGCCGCCGCAGAGCATTATTTTGACGAGACTTTTGAAGAACGCATCAATAATCATAAATTGATGACCATGGGCGACAATTATGTATTGTTTGAGCTTTCATTTATAAGCCGCCCCAAGAATATTTTTGAGATCATTAAAAAGATGAGGGACTTTGGCTATAAGCCTATTCTTGCCCATCCTGAAAGATACTCCTATATGGACATTGCACAGCTAAGAGATATCCGCGAGAACGGTTGCGCGTTGCAATTAAACACCATATCATTAACAGGTTATTACGGTAAGGATGCCAAAAAAACGGCAGAAAATTTGGTTGATAATCAACTTATCGATTTTATATCAAGCGATATGCACCACCCAAGGCATGCAGAAGCATTTGAAAACTCATTAAGGATGCCTTATGTAGAGAAATTGCTGAAGGAATACCCGCTGAAGAATATAATGCTTAGATAGGGGACAGAACCAAGAGTCAAGAACCAAGAAACAAGATAGGAAACGGGTATCAGGCACAAGGTATAAGCAAAAATCAATCTTGATTCTTGACTCTTGGTTCCTGGCTCTCTCTATTCATACCGCAGTGCTTCCACCGGGTCAAGTCTTGAGGCTTTTTTAGCAGGATAAAATCCTGAGATAAGCCCGATCAAAGTACAAAGGGCAATAGCACCCAAAAGCCAAAGCCAGGGCACAATAAATGAACTGCCCATAACCCCGATAGCTATTAAGTTCCCAACGGCCATTCCCAATATAATTCCCAGAACTCCGCCCATCAGGCATATTACAATGGCCTCGATTAAGAATTGCTTACGGATCACGGCAGGCGTAGCCCCGATAGCTTTTCGTATGCCTATTTCGCGGGTACGTTCGGTAACAGAAACCAGCATAATGTTCATTAAGCCTATGGCAGCGCCTATCAAGGTAATTATCCCGATAGCTGCACCTCCGTAAGTCATATAATCAAGTTGCCCTGATAACTCCTTTTGGATAGAATCACTTCTGGATATCTCAAAATTATTGGCATTAGCAATATTAAGGTCGCGTACATTTCTGAAAAGTGAGGTCGCCTCTCCGATCGTGGCATCGAGCGCTGTAGGGCTGCTCACTTTGACGGTTATGGTGAAAGTGGGGTTTTTCGTCGTATCCATCTGCTTGGCCTTCAGTACCGGTATGATACAAAATTTATCACTGCTAAAACCTGAACTCGACCCTTTCGGGGCAAATACCCCGATGATCTTAAGCCTGTTATTACCTATAAATACAAATTTATTGATCGGGTCTTCATTCTTGAAGAGCCGCTTTCTTATTTCGTCGCCAATAATTACCACACTGGTGCCGTGCTCAATTTCAGATGTGGAGAAATTTCGCCCATAACCCAACTTGCGGCCACCTGTTATAAGGTAGTTTTCGTCAGACCCGGTTACAGAAATATTAGGGTTGGTTTTCAGACTGTTGTATTTGGCAACAGCTGTTCCGGTAACATCATGATTAATAGAAGCCACAACAGGCAGCTTAAACAATTCTTTAAACCGCGCTGCCTGCGGATAAGTGATAGCCGGATAAACTTTCCTATGCCCTGCATCGCCAAAATTCAGTCCTTCGCCACGGTTTTGCAGGGTAAATGAATTAGCGCCCAGGTCAGAAAAGGCATCGTTAACGTTATTTTTAATCCCCTCAATGGATGTTAAAATGCCCACCAGCGCCATAATGCCGATGGCGATGATCAACGCGGTAAGCGAAGTGCGCAACCTGTTGCCGGCAATGGACTGTAATGCTATCGAAATGTTTTCTTTAAGACTGGTTTTTACCGGCATCTGGAAATTTAAAAGATCTGTTGTATGACTAATGTATGCTACCGTTTGTTACAGGTGCTATTGATTTAAATCTTGGAGAGGTACTGTGAGGATGTGAAATATTTCATAGTAACAGTGTTGATACTAATTTGCTTAAAAGGCTCATAAGTGATAATTTCATCATTACAATACCAGGTCTGATGAAAAGATACCTTTTACTTTTGATTGTAGCTTTAAGCCTAACAGTGATTGTTAAGGCACAAACAGTAGTTAAAAAACGCCGCTTAGATGAGAAGACTGTTGTAAAGGATACTTCCGGAACGGTGTTCGCTTACCCGGTATGGCAGGCTATGGTCAAATCGGGCGATTATGTTGTAAAGCCGATTGACCCATCCAGCGATAGCACGGCTTATGTTATTTATAAACTATCAGAAGAGCAAAAAGATAAAAGGTTGTCAAGAATGAAAAAACCGGCTGAAAGTGAATTTTTTACAACCGGCGAAAAGATAGCTTCATTCAGGGCTAATGACCTTGATGGCTTCAAAATAAAATTAAAGGAGCTGGAAGGTAAAGTGGTAGTGCTCAATTTCTGGTTCATCGGGTGCCCGCCATGCAGGCGTGAAATACCCGAGCTGAACAAACTGGCCTTATCCTACGCTAATGACCCTAACGTGGTATTTATAGCCATAGCGCTTGATAATAAATCTGATATCAAAGAATTTATCAAAAACACCCCCTTTGCCTATCATATAGTGGATGATGGAAGAATGTATGCCAATCTCTATAAAATACACCTGTTCCCAACTAACGTAGTTTTGGATAAGGAAGGGAAAGTGAGATTTCATGCTTCCGGATATACCCTTAACACACCCTATTGGATCAAAAAAACGATAGAGGAATCCAAATAATTTGTCTAAAAAAACAACACCTTAAAAACAAAAGGGATAACCAATATCCCGATGGATAATAAACAGTACTTTAAGTATAGTTTACCGTCCTTTGATTTATACAACTTTAGCAGGTCGTCATATTGTTTATAGCTGAAGATAAGCAGGTAGTTCAATATTAAAAAAGGGACGAAAAGGGTTATGAGGATAGAAAGAAACGTATTGAATGGCCCTACACTAAAAATGTTTAAAGGAAATAGCAGGAGTGTTTGGTAGTGGCTTAACAGCTTGACTAAGAGTAATATAGTAAAAAAATTGATCCCTTGTATAGCCGATATGGGTATAATGGTCAATAATTTCCAGGTGCCGCTTTTACCGTTTTTTTGTTTGGTAAAAGTAATGGCATCAACCCATATTTTATAGTAAAGGGACAGCATAGCATGGCAACGAGCGCAAATATTTAGCCAAAGTTTTGAAAGGAAAATTCGCTCACTTCGCCTATGTTAGTCCGGGTAATCATGTTTACTTCTAACCCGCTGGCACTACCGCCATTTTATAATTCAGCCCGGCTGTCGTGCCGCAGGTTGCATCAATGGTGCCGCCGGTAATGCTGGCAGCCATACCCGATGCCAGGAATACCATGGTGTTGGCTATATCGGCCATTGGGGGGAGTTTCTTGAGCATCGTGTCTTCCTCCATCTTCCTGAGGATAGGCGCTACCACTTCCGGGTTCTGGGTCAGGGCATCTATAAAAAACTTCGAATCCGGCGAGCCGCCTGAACGTACATTTACCACACGCACGCCATATGGGCCCAACTCCGTAGCCAGCAGGTGCGAAAAATTTTCGATAGCTGCACAGGCTACGCCAAAGCCGCCTGTTAAGGGATAAGCTATTCCCGCGGGCGTTGCCGTGAGCGTTAAAATAACGCCCGACTGCTGTTTCATCATTATCCTGCCCGCAGCCGTTGCGGTTAAAAAGTGGGTTTGTATGCCGATATTTACCGGGCGCACAAAATCGGCCATAGCCATATTCACAAGGGAAATATTTTGCACATCCTGCCAATGGACGGCGTTGAAAGAGATATCCACGCTGCCCGCCCGTTGCGCCACCCCGGCTATATGGTCATTGATGGCATGTTCGTCCATGGCGTCGACTATGGCAACTTCGGCTCTGCCGCCGGAAGCAATGATCTCATCGGCCACAATTTGTAATGAACTAAGGTTGCGCCCGGTTAAAAACACCCTGGCGCCGGCTGCGGCCAGCGCTTGGCGACAGCGCCGCCTAACGAGCCACCACCGCCATATACAATTGCATTTTTGTGTTGAAGTAACATGCTGCTAATTTTTAATTTTTGAGAATCATGTTTTAACCCAGTA
>Ga0206976_1245_pt1 | contig 14125 bp, 18 predicted proteins | sample Alteio_BWOrgHeat_82_FD_152926 | JGI IMG/M metagenome (GOLD analysis project Ga0206976, IMG submission 152926) | Enriched cells from forest soil in Barre Woods Harvard Forest LTER site, Petersham, Massachusetts, United States -... | ecosystem: Environmental > Terrestrial > Soil > Temperate forest >... | reverse complement strand
ACAGGCAAAGTAAAAATAAAGGTGAAGGCTGAAACGCCAAACGGAATGAAAGTAAAGTTAAAAGGTAAAGGCTTCCCGGTATATAAAAAAGCCGGTGAATTTGGCGATCTGTATGTGACCTATGATATACAAATGCCAACCAATTTGACAGATAAACAAAAAGAATTGTTCACTCAATTAGCTGAAAGCGAAAAAGTGAAGGGAGAATGGTGAAAGTACCTTTACAGGTAAAGGTAAAGTTTAGACATCAGAAATTAAAATTTGATAATTATGACAACGACAGGTTTAATAGCTGCAAGTGATTTTTGTACCTGGCACCAGGTTGAGTACACTTTTATCAGCTCATTGAATGAGGCCGGACTGGTAGAGATAACCGTGGTAAATGATACCACCTTTATCCCCGAAACTGAACTGCAAAAGCTGGAAAGAATGATTCGGCTGCATAACGAGCTGGAAATAAATGTTGCCGGTATAGAAGCCATCACCTACCTGCTGGAAAGGATCGAAGTCATACAGGAGGAGATGCGCCACACCAAAAACAGGCTGAGGATATACGAGGAAGTTTAGATGGCCTTTAATATCCCTCAGCTGCGACTTCAAAATCAGCACCTGGCTGACCCTGTTTTTAAAAACCCGGCTGATATTGTGCGTTATATGGGCGCCATACAAGCACAGGATTATGCAGGTGTGGTTTGGGCCATTGGTCAGCGGCTACAGGGTGCTTCACAAAACATTATTGAAAAGGCTTTTACCGATGGAGACATTATCCGTACCCATGTAATGCGGCCCACCTGGCATTTTGTTTCGCCGCATGATATCCGGTGGATGCTGGAGTTGACGGCACCACGGATACAGGCTATTGCAGGTACAAGGCACCGGCAGTTAAGCTTGGATAAAGATATATTCCTGCAGTGCGAGAAAGCCCTGGTAAATGCATTAAGCGGGGGCCAACAACTGGCACGCGCCGATTTGGGAGACGTACTACAGAAAGCCGGAATCAATACCGATGAGCAACGCTTTATCCACATCATGATGCAAATGGAGCTCATCGGCCTGGTGTGCAGTGGTGGCAGGCAGGGAAAACAATTCACCTACAGTTTACTGGAAGAGCGCGTACCCAAGACTAAAACTATAAGCCGTGATGAGGCACTAGCTACATTGGCCCAGCGTTATTTTACCGCCCATGGCCCGGCTACGCTGCAGGATTATGCATGGTGGAGCTGCCTCACCGTAACCGATGCCAAAGCAGGGCTCGAAATGATCAAAGCTCAATTGGTAAGCCATATTTTTGAGGGCAGCACCTATTGGTTTGCAGAATCATCACAAACACCAACCAAAAGCAACGCGGCGTTTTTACTGCCAAATTATGACGAATACATTGTCAGCTATAAAGACCGCAGCGCGGCGATCAAATCAGCCGATATCGATAAAGCTGATCCGCGCGGTACTATCTTCAATAATACCATTGTCGTTAATGGCCGTATCATGGGCACCTGGAAGCGCGGGTTCAGGAAAAACACGATGATGATCAGTATCTCGCCATTCGCTAAACTGAGCAAAGCAAACAATGCGGCCATTACAGCAGCAGCGAAACGTTATACCAAATTTTTAGGATTAAAGGATTTTGAACTGGTAACGGACCAGCTTTAAAAGTAATTAGTCGCCTATATCGTTATCTGATGCATCCTCGGCCATTTCGTGGATGATGGCATCCAGCCTGTCCAGTTCGGTTTGAAAATGATCCAGTACCTGCGTATCAGTGGAGTCGTCTTTAAGCATTTGGGCCAATGCTTTTAAATTAGCTAGTGGGCTGCGCATCAGATGCGACTGTTTCCACGCCATCCCTTTTATACTGTTGATATGGCTTTGTATGCGGCCATATGCTGTTTTCAGATCCTGCTCGGCATTTTTCCTTTCAGTAATATCATTCAGCGCCATCATCATACCCAATATCTCTTTATTATCATTCGTAATCGGGAACAGCCTTACATAAAACCAAAATGCAGATCCATCAGGTTGAGGGTAATCAACTTCGTAGCTAATGTTTCTTCCGTTCAATACGGTCTTAGCAATATTAATAAACTCCGGGAACCTATCCGGCGGGAAATAGTCATTAAGCCGGTCGCCTTTTTCAACAACATGATCGTATTGTTCCTTTACAAATTCACTGGCTTTCTGGTTATATTCCAACACCTTCAGATCCTTGTCAAACAGCGCATAAGCGGTATCAGTTGTTCTTAAGATCGCCTGGAGGTTGGCTTCAGATTTTTGTAGCAGTTCTTCTGCCTTCAGTTTTTCCGTAACATCGTTGGTTAACGAAAGCCTTACCGGCCGACCATCGAATACAATATCCTGGGCAATTATTTGTACAAACATGATCGATTTATCTTTCTTAATATGCCGCACAATGCCCGTATTGACCGGATCGCTGGTGTCAGCCCTGTAGCGTTCCAATTGTATCTCTAAATCCTCAGCCGGCCTTAGAGCGGTTACATCCATTTTTAGTAGTTCTTCCTTCGTGTAACCATAAAGAGCTGCTGCAGCATCATTAACAGCGATAATAGACAGGTCATCCTTGGCTATCATCCATAACGGAGAAGGATTGCTTTCAAAAAGCAATTTATATTTTAATTCAGATAATCTTAATTCATCTTCGGCCTCTTTGCGCTCTGTGATATCGAGCATAGTGCCTATAATGGTTGGTTCACCGGCAATCAACACTCTATTTCCATAAAACTCCACCCAGTTGGCGCTGCCATTTTTTTTAAGCCCCCTTGCTTCATAATGAATGCTCCCCACCTCCTCTTCCATACGTTTCCTGACGTTTTCCTTTACAGTGGCACGGGAACTTGGATGTATTATAATATCTAATGGGTAAATACCTATCAAATCATCGGGTTCGTAACCAAAAACTTCAGCAAATCTTGGGTTCACATACACAAATTTCCCTTGCTGAAATATGTACACACCAACCATTGATTTGTCGGCAATGGTCCTGAATTTTAGTTCGGCTTCCCTTAATTCCGCCTCCATTTTTTTGCGGCTGGTAACGTCACGGGCTATAACCAGTATCCTGTCGTCCTGGAATCTTTTTACATTGATCTCCGCATCAAACATCGATCCGTCCTTTCGTAAAAGGTGGCGTTCGCGCATCACATATTCATCCGGGCCACGGGGGCCATGCTTCACCGGGTCAACTTTCAATTCTTCAGGATCAATGATGTTTTCTACATTTAGCTGCAATAATTCATCATGGGTATAACCTGTCATTTTACACATGCTTGCATTTACGTCTATAAAATTCCCATTAAAATCCACTAAGTAAATAGCGTCAGATGCATGCTCTATCAAAGAGTGGTATTTCTCTTCGCTTTTCAGGAATTCAGCCGTGCGTTGTTCTACTCTTTTCTCCAGGTCGGCATTCATCGTTTTAATTTCAGCTTCTGCTTCTGACCGCTGCGCATCTATCTTATTCAACCTGATAGCAGTATCCCATATCAATAACAGGCTCATCATTAAAACCAAAACGGCAAGCAGCGAGATACCTACCTCCAAAGAAAATAATCCGTAGTGCTGGGTTTGTACCCTTAATGATCCGAATATAAGGATCGGTATAAGCATCAAAATAAAAAGCCTTTTACCCATTTTATTACCTATTTCCTTACCCGTAAACATGCGGGCAATTCCAATAGAAGGATTTAAACGGGCGGCCGCTATTGATAAAATAAAGAAGATCAGAGCAGCATGTGTAGCCATTGAGCTCACATAAAAAAAGGAGTAAAATAATGATACCCCATACAGGTAGCCTATTAAAGCTACCGAGGTAAGGATGGTAACTGCATTAAACAAATACTGGGCTAATACGTCAAAAAACCTGTTTTTGGCTGTAAGCATTAAGAGCCCCAGTCCAAACAAAAAGATATTCATAGCAGCGTTAAACGCCATCCGACCGGGGTACAAATGCGCCGGCGAAACTTTTTCGGGGTCTGCTACAAATAGTTGATCAAGACCGCTATTAAAATGAAAGAGGAACTGTAATAAGGTAATTAACCCTACCAGGGTACCGATAAGCGCTAAGAGAGCGAAAGTTACAGTTTGATTTTTACCTGTTTGATATTGGATTGACAATAATGCCCCAGCGAACAAAACAAAGCAGAACGCGGTATTAAATACCATCGAAACAAAGCCCGGTACTATTTGCTTTAAAACCGTAATATTAAATATCCAGCCAAGCATTACAATAACACTTGCAGCAATTGTAATCAGGCTGATTATTGTAATCGTTCTATTCTTTTGCGGATGATCCATTCAAAATAGATTGTGTATTAGGCGACGGCAGAATGACCAGGGGACGTCATTTCAGCATGATGATCGATGTTAATAAAGTTAACACTAAATCAGGATATAATATCAAACAATAATTTGAATGAAATAAGGGTGGATTTATAAGGTGGTGACTGCTACAATATTCCTCAGAATTTAAATACCTGGTTTTGTATAGCATATAGAACCAAACCGGTTCTTGATTTAATATTCAGTTTCTGAAAAAGAGCCTCCCTATAATTATCTACGGTGCGGGGGCTAACGAACATCTGATCAGCAATTTCCTTGTAGGTCGATTCAGAACAGCAAAGTTTTAAAAATTCCAATTCCCTATTAGAAAAATCAGGGGTTTCTTCTTTATCTACAACAGAACGGATCAACTTACCGGAAACCATTTCGTTGATGTAAACGCCTTTTTCATTAATTGTCATAATCGCTTCTAAAAGATCACGGGGCTTTGATTCTTTTAACACATACCCACAAGCCCCGCTCCTGATCATTTTTAGTACAGCCTTATCATCCTCGAACATACTAAGCGCTAAAACCCTAATCTCCGGGTATTTTTCTTTTAGCCAACCAGTGGCTTCGTAGCCGTCCATCACCGGCATATTAATGTCCATTAGTATTACCTGCGGTTGGGGGTGATTAGGCAGCATTTGTTGCATCTGTTGACCATTGCCAGCTTCAAAAATGACCTGCAACTCCTCAAATTCACTCATAAGGCCTGCTACACCGTTCCTGAAAAGAGTATGATCATCAACAATAGCAATAAGAATTTTACCTGTTTCCATATTTTAAGGATAAGGGATAAATATATCTATACATGTGCCTTCGCCTGGTTTTGATTGAATATAAGCCTCGCCCCCGATTATCCCTGCCCTTTTCTGAATGTTTTGCAAACCCATTCCCTTTTGTTCAGCAGGCAGCGCATCCATATTAAACCCCGTTCCGTTATCCATGATCCGCAATTGAACAACACCAACCTGGTAATGTAATTCAATATTAATTTCGTTGGCAAGTGAATGTTTGATGATATTGTTAAGCACTTCCTGCAGGATACGAAAAATGATAAGATCTTTATCCGGGTTATTGGCAACAGGTATTTCTTCATCGCGGACATAGCTAACCTTGTATTGCTCCGATCTTTCTATCCAGCTAATTTCATACCGGATGGCTTCGTCCAGGCCCATGCCGATCAACTGGTCTCCCTGTAATAGTTTACCCAGCAATCGCATCTCCTTGATTGAACGTCCTGTAAGATCAATTGCCGCTTCGATCTTTTGCTGTGCTTTTTGGGGATTGTTTAACTGTACTGAGTTTAAAGTAAGGGATGTTAAGCTCAAAAGCTGACCTATATTATCATGCAACTCAGCACCGATGGTTTGCATGGTTTGCTCCTGGACTTCGATCTGAGATTGTAATAAAGTATTCTTGAAATTGGACAAGTCTATTTTATGACTCCTTTTCCTATTGTGATACAATATGGCTGTGATGATAATAATTGCAATTAGCAAGATAAAAAAAATGCTACCCAGTTCTATGGTGTTAAATATTTCCTGTTTCGTAGTAAGCATAATAAACCTATAGTTATACTGATATATAAAAATATATTTAAAGGGTCAATAATGAACCCGTATTCTTTGCCTGTATCTACATGAAGCAGTATCGGATATAAACCAAACAAGACAAAAATTCCTCCATAAAAAACTAAGACACCTATGGATATCCAAAAATCAGCATGTTTATATACAGGTAATGTTACGTCATCATCAACAGTGAACAATAGATGTGTATACATTATAAAAAGCAACAATCCTTCGATGTTAAAATTCCTCGAAAATAATCCTTCATACCGTATTGCTGATTGATGAACCAAGAATGAAACAATCAGGCTATTTATAGCAAAAAGCACAATTGATAACTTCGCCAATATTTTAGTGCGTTTGATGTTACAAGCTTTTAAATAATAAACACCAAAAAGAGTATATTCAATTGTATTAAAAATGCTATAGATGAAAATGTAATTATGTACTTTATTTTCTTTCAGAATCGATGTGAGTAATTCAAATAAGACAGTTATAACAAGAAGAATCAAAATAAAAATAGATTTATAACTCCCTCTTTTATAAGATAAATAAGATAATACTGATGCAAAAATTAATACGACATAATAAAGCCGATGGAAGGGATCAAATATTGTCTTAAAAAGATCAGGCATGTAACTTAAGGGTTTAAATTAAACCCTTAAGTTACAATATTTTATACACCTGTTTGACAAGTTATTATAATTTCACAATCCATCATAATTATTTATCAGAATATTAAGCGATGGGGTGTTGATTCAAAGCCATGTTTAATAAAACAAAACAATCGCTGACCTGATCTTTCTCAGTAGGAACATCCCCATTTGTTTGTTTCTCCCCTGATGAGATAATATCATTAAAAACGATCCCGTATGGAGGTGTTACGTACTCTACGTTCAACGATTTCATTTCAATATTTGTAATTGCTTTTGATCCTTGTTGACCTGGCACTATTGTATTTCTGGGCGTACCCTCTTTATAAGTTACAGCCTTTGATTGCCAGTAATTGAGGTCGTGACCGGTGCTATCAAAACCAACAACTACTAAAGAGATTTCATTTTGATTATCGTCCGCATTCTGAATATTGTTTTCATCTATATCTTTCGGCCTTTCACACAAATAAAACCTAAGTCCTTCACACCCTGGTTGACTTAATATCTTTAAAGCCATGTTCTTATCCAGTGACATAGCACAATTTAGATCAGCCACCATTTCTGTAAAATTTCTTCCGCTAATAACAAGTCTTTTCAACTCATCTTTACCTAAACTATTAAGCATATCATCAAAATTTTCAAATTCATGATGGCTATATATCGTTTTATAATCATGTATAAAATTATAAATGAATCTTACAGCCATATTCGCATCAATTGGCCTGCCTAAAGGCTTGGTGCACCCTGGCATCTGTGTACACAAATTCTTTTGTGGTATTGTTAATTGTGCGTCCTTGGTTTGAACAATGCTACCTTGTTTAAACTCTCTTACCATTACTTTCCAGCTGGTATCTTTTTCATCTCTTGTCATGATTTTTCGATTTAGTTTTTTTAACAAAATTCTCAAATAACCTACACATTCCCAACGTGTTTACACCCATTTTAATACCGTAAAAACACCCTCTCAAAAAGGTGCATTTTACGGTAAAAGCTTTTCTCTTTCTTAATGAGATTTGATTGTCAAATCAGACAACCGGGTAAGCCGAAAACGGATCAAGAGTAGGCAAGAATGTTAACATTATGAACCGTACATCTTTGCACTATGGTTGGAAACCCGACTTACCTGACAATCGCGATATAAAATATGCTTACGCGGCGCCTGAAGCAGTTTTGACAAATCTTCCACCCAAAGTAGATATGAGGAGTAAATGCCCACCGGTTTATGACCAGGGTCAGTTGGGTAGCTGTACAGGAAATGCCATTGCCGGTGCTTATCAATTTGAATTGATGAAACAAAATACCTCTGATTTTATGCCGTCAAGGTTATTCATTTACTATAACGAGCGCGTTATCGAAAATACGGTTAGCACTGATTCGGGCGCACAGATCCGCGATGGAATGAACAGTGTAAGCAAACAGGGTGTGTGCACCGAAAACATGTGGCCATACGTTATCAATGAATTTGCACAAAAACCATATGAAATCTGCTACCAGGATGCTCTGAAGCATATTGTGACCAGCTTTCATCGAATAAACAGGGATATAAATCAAATGAAGAGCTGTTTGGCTGATGGGTATCCTTTTATTATAGGTTTTACTGTTTATCAATCTTTTGAAGGTTTACAGGTAGCTCAAACAGGAATAGTGGAATTACCTAAAGCCAGTGAAAAAGTTGTAGGTGGGCATGCTGTGGTTGTAGTTGGGTATGATGATTCGCAAGAGCAATTCATTTTAAGAAATAGCTGGAGTGATGATTGGGGGATGAAAGGTTATTTCACAATGCCATATGCATATCTTTTGGATGAGCATCTTTCGGATGATTTTTGGACAATAAGATTAGTAAGCAATAGTCAGCTATAATTAATTAATCCATGTTATTGTTTAACGAGAAACACGAACAGCTGAACATCAAGGATGTTAAAGCCAAATTACAGAATCTTGGAAATATTCCAACGCCTACTCTGCAGGATATTAATACAGCCCTGGGAAGTTATTATACACAGGCGTTAAAACTTCAAGGCGCTAAATATCGGTTCAAAGCTGAATTTATGAATGCTTCAGAGGCGGCATTTTTACCCGGAATTGGCGGGGACATTTTGGGTGCCATTAAAAAATTCATCTGTAGTATTTTAAATGGCTCCTCAACAGAAGATGAAATATTAGATGCAGTTCTCAGCGCCTTGGCAAGTATTATTCCCGGGGGCGTATTTATTGAAACATTGGCTAAAATTGTTGTTAAATATATCCTTTCACTAGGAATTGGCAGCTTCTGCAGCACAACATCAGCCTAAAATGCGAAATCTTACTAAAATTATTCACTTAAATTAAAAAACAATGTCAACACAAAAAACACTCACATTCGAAGATGTAAACGCTCATATTGAAAAACATCTTCCTGCTGATAAGTCAAAAAGCTTAACAGCCACCGCTCCCGATCTTTGTAATATTTATGTTATTGTAAGGCCAATTCTTGTCCTGGCGTCACAAGCCCTTTTTATTCCTGAAAAATGGAGGGATGGTATAAAGGCATTGATAGCTGCCTTAGATGCTATTTGTCCAGGGAATTAATCATCATTTCCAATCAAAATCTTAACCCTATTCCTTATTAACACTTACAAAGTTTCAACACTTTGTAAGTGTTTTTCTACCTCTTCCCACCCAAAAAACCCTGCAGCGCATGTTGTGTAAACTCCGATAGCACCAACTCACCGCTGATGGCTGCCCGCTCAGCAAGCAGTTCGTCCCAGTTTTCCGTACCCTCCCAAAGAATTTGTTTCAGGCCCGAGAGTGCTTCTGGGTGATAAGAGGCCAGTTTTTGTGCAAGGGTATCCAATGCTTCGTCCATACTGACGATATCGGCATAAACTTCGTTATAAAGCCCTTTTTCTTTTGCCCAGGTGGCAGTCTGAAAATCTACAGCGCGTATGGTCAGTTGTGAAAAAGCCGGTAGCCCTATTTTACGGATCACCGCGGGGGATATCACGAAAGGCCCTATACCTATCGCCAGCTCGCTTAATTTGATGGAGGCGGCTTCAGTTGCAAGGCAGTAATCGGCACCAGCAGCAAGGCCAACACCACCGCCTACTGCTTTCCCCTGTATGCGGGCAATAATGATCTTAGGTGATTTGCGGCAGGCATTAATCACCCTCGAGAAGCCCGAAAAAAATTCGGCGCCTGCCTTTTTTTCTTTTATCTGCAACAGTTCGTCAAAGCTGGCTCCTGCACAAAAGGTACGCTCGCCTTCGCTTTTTAGTACGATCACCCTTGTTGCAGGGTCATTCCCGGCTTTTTCTATTTCGGAAGTAAGCAGGCTTAATAACTGTGCCGGTAGTGAATTTTGTGCCGGATGATAAAAACTGATGGTGCATATTCCATCCGTTAAGGTTGAGCTTACATTTCCATTCCCGGTTTCCGGCGTCATATAAAGATTGATTAATTGGCTATATTATTGCCAATATCGCCAGATTTTAGCAAGCATGCAACTACACCTGTTTTAATAATGATATTAAGAATAAAACTAAATTACTGTATGAATTATATAATATGATAAATGTTTTTATTTTTGTACTAATATAAATAATTAACTAAAAATATAATTTAGTGAAAATCTTAGTTATTGAAGATAACCTCGACATAAAAGAATTGCTGGATTATATTTTAGATGATGATGGCCACGAGGTTATCCCAAGTTCGGACGGCACTATCCTGGCTTCGATCGATACGATAAAGCCCGACCTGGTATTAATGGATGAATTACTGGCTGATACAAGGGGTAGTTTACTTTGCCGGAAACTTAAAAGTGATGACGCCACCAAACAAATCCCGGTGATATTAATATCGGCCATGCCGCAGATTGAAAACATAGCTGCTGAGTGTGGTGCCGATGCTTATATAGAAAAACCTTTCAATATTGATACCCTGATCGAAGTGGTGAAACGCTTCGCTTAAAAGCTCTTTATTTGAGGCTAATCGCAGCTATTGATAAAATACTGGTTATTTTTATAGCATGATCAGTATAGAAACTGCCCGGCAAATTGCGTTGTCCCTACCCGATACAGAGGAATATGATCACTTTGGCCGCCCGGCGTTTAAGATCAAAGGCAAAAGAACGTTTGCCACACTTTGGCCGCTTGAACAGCGCATGATGGTCAAATTGTCGCTCATCGATCAGTCGGTATTTCATTCTTTTGATGCAACTATATTTTACCCTGTCCCCAACAAATGGGGCTTACAGGGTGCTACTTTCGTAGAACTCTCCAAAGTAAGGCTGGATATGCTGACAGATGCTATTACTATCGCCTGGCAAACTGCATCGGTGAAAACTTCTAAAAGTTAAGGAGTAAGCCTCTTGGACATCGGATCGTTTATGCAGCCTCAAAACGCTTAATATTCCCCAACTCTTCTTGCTTTTCTTTTAATTCATTTTCAATATCAAAATCGTCCTGTAAGCCAAGCCAGAATTTTGCCGAGTTTCCAAAGAACTGACTTAACCTTAATGCAGTATCAGCAGTGACCCTGCGATTCCCTTTAATTATTTCTGATATCCTTGTTTGAGGAATATTAGTTTCTTTAGCCAAACGGTAAGGCGTAATACGAAGCGGAATTAGGAACTCCTCCTGCAATATTTCTCCGGGATGTATGTTAGGTAGCATTTCCATATTGTATGTTTTAATGATAATCTATTATTTCAACCTCACTGGCATTGCCATTACTCCATTTAAAAATTATTCGCCACTGGTTGTTTATTCTTATGCTATAGTAATCCTTTAAGTCGCCCTTTTTCTTTTCCAACTGATTTGATGGAGGTATTGTCAGGTCCTGAATATTTTGCGAATTATTGATCATCCTTAACTTTCTTCTTCCTATTGTTTGGATCTCCATAGGCAACTTTCCCACCCGGACACCGTTCCATATTTTTTCAGTGTCTTTGGAACCAAAAGAAATAATCATAATACCGAATTACGTTACTAACGTCAAAGATAAGTATTTATTTAAAAATCCAGCACATTATTTCATAATCTTCATCAAAATCTCATCCCTCAAATTCTTGCTAACCGGCACCTGGTGTTTTTTCACATGAAGGATATTACCCTCAATCGTATCTACCTTATTTACAGCAACGATGTATGATTTATGTGTTTGTAAAAATTGCCCGGCGGGTAATTTCTCCAGCAATGATTTGATAGTGGTATGGGTGATGACCTTTTTATTTTCGAGGTGGATAGCTACATAATTTTCCATTCCCTCAATAAAAAGAATATCTGCAAAGGTTATTTTTTCGAGTTTCCCATTGGCTTTTACAAAAATGTAAAGGGCAACAGTGTCCGGCTGTTGCTTTAAAGCAAAGTAATCGCGCGCTTTAAAGGCCGCTTTCAGGAAGCGCTCGTAGGGTATCGGTTTAAGCAGGTAATCCATTACATCCAACTCGAAGCCTTCAATGGCATAATGCTCAAAGGCTGTGGTAAATATTACCTTAGGCGGATTACGCAGGGCCCTTAAAAATTCGACCCCGGTAATGTGCGGCATTTGTATATCCAGGAAAAGCAGATCGACTGGTTGCTGCTGTAACAGGCTACTCAATTGCAGGGCATCTTCACAGGAACCCTTCAGTTCAAGAAAATCAATTTTCTCAATATAGCCCTGCAAACCTTTACGGGCAAAGGGCTCATCATCGGTAATAATACAGGTGATCTTATCGCTCATAACTCACTTTCAACCAGGCTATAAAATTATTATCTGTCTTTTCCAATTTCAATGAATGCCTGCCGGGGTAAAGCAGATCCAGGCGACGTTTCAAATTTTCCAGTCCGATCCCTCCTGCTTTCCCCTCTGTCTGCCTGATCGCTGGTACCGAGTTTTCAACTCTCAACTCAATACTACCCTCCTCGAGGTTAGCCTCGATCTGCATTTTATAATCACCCCCGATAAATTTAAAAGCATTTTCAACCAATGGCAAAAAAAGCAGCGGATATATCAGTTGCCCATTCAGTTGCTTGTCAAAATCAACCTTTAGCTTTAATTTATCGCTGCTGCGTATCTTTTGCAGTTCGATAAAACTTTGCAGGTACTCTATCTCCTGCATCACGGGTACTTGTTGCTGCTGATCGTACAACTGATAGCGAAGCAGTTCTGAAAATTTTTCAATACTCCTTTTTGCCCCCGGCATATCTTCGTCCATCTGGAAATAAATCGTGTTTAGGGCATTGAAAAGGAAATGCGGATGATATTGCGCCTTTAAGAATTTGAGTTCGGTTTCCAAATGTTCATTAGTAACCTTCTCAAGCTGAACTTTATTATCGACGTAAGCCCTTAACCAGGTACTGCTACGGGCAATTCCGTAATATACAATAGCATAAAGGGTGGGTATCATGTTAATATCAGCAATATCTGCCCAGGATATGAACCAGGGTTTCCAGTCCTGGTGTAGGGACATATCCATCGGTACGAATATTATGTTCACCAATACCAGGTTAGCTCCTACCAGTATCGCCAACTCTCTCGCCACGCCCTGGTAGCTTAACTGTACCGGCCAGCGCTTGTCGTAAAACCTGAAAAGACTTTTAAAAAGATAAACCGCCACGTAACCTACAAAAATCGAACATGCTATTTCAACGGCGTTGATATACAGGCGCCTTTCCCAAAAGTGTTGGTTAACATCCGTATCGTGCAGCAGCCTGACGGTAAAATATACCAACAGGCCATACACGGCGGGGAAAATATATTTCCTGAAAAAATTCATATCGTCAAATTACTAATTTATGCTGAAAGCGCTACAACAGGTTTTATTTCTTCATTTTCTATTTTCATTGCAGGCTCTGGCTTTTCCTTAGGCTTCATGCCGAACAAAAAGCGGGTTAAAGCATATGGGCGTATCAGCAAATGATAGATCAATACAGTCACAAAAAAGGTGATCCCAACGGTGTAAATATATTTTGAAAGGATGCTTTCGTTCGGCACCTGCACAATGTAATAAACTATTAAAACGATCACCGTTTGATGCAGGATATAGAAAGGATACACCGCCTGGTTCAAATAGTTCAACACTTTGTGGGTTCGGTTAAGATAGTGCTTACCATAGCCCACCAGTGCCAATACCCAGCCCCAGGCAATTATTGGCCTCAGAGCAGTAAACAGGTAGTCAAAGAGCGGGGCGTGAAACGGCCATGCTTCGTGACCTGGTTCAACTTTATTCCATCTCATACACTCCCATGCCATTAGGCTCAAAAAGCCGATGGTGAGGGCAAAACGGCGATTGCGTTCCAGGCTGTCCATCAGTTTGGGTTGCAGGATGCAGATAAACCCAGCTAACAGGAACAATAACCAATAAACAAAATAGCAGCCATCATGTACCAGATCATTTGTTTCGGGTAGTTTGTCGCTCAATAATGCGAACCAGATAATGCCAGGCAACATCAGTAGGTAAACCCATTTCCCGTTAGCCAATGCGGCGAGTTTTTGCTTAAATCCTTCACTTTTGGCTGAGATCAGCCAGGCAAAGATTGGCGCGAAGATCAGGTCGTAAATAAACAGGTATGCAATGAACCATAGATGATGCCAGCTAAAGCT
>Ga0206976_1244_pt1 | contig 14211 bp, 11 predicted proteins | sample Alteio_BWOrgHeat_82_FD_152926 | JGI IMG/M metagenome (GOLD analysis project Ga0206976, IMG submission 152926) | Enriched cells from forest soil in Barre Woods Harvard Forest LTER site, Petersham, Massachusetts, United States -... | ecosystem: Environmental > Terrestrial > Soil > Temperate forest >... | reverse complement strand
GATCGAACTGGGTGAAATTGAAAGTGTATTAAGGCAATCAGAACTGGTCAGCCAGGCAGTAGTGCTGGCCAAGGCGGATAAGGAAGGTAAAAAACGTTTAGTAGGATACGTAGTTGGGCAGGGCAAGTATGACCGCGAGACAGTTATCGCCTATTTAAAGAGCAAATTGCCGGATTACATGGTTCCAACCTTATGGGTTGAACTGGATGCCTTGCCTTTAACATCCAATGGGAAAATAGACAAAAAAGCGTTGCCGGATTTTGATGCGCAGGAGCAGTTAAAAGATCAGTTTATAGCACCGGTTACCGAATCGGAAAAAGCATTAGCTGAGATATGGCAGGAAGTGCTGAAGCTGAAAAGCGTTGGGTTAAACGATAACTTTTTTGATATTGGTGGCCATTCATTACTGGCAGTTCAGATCGTTACAAAAATTGAATATCAAACAGGCAAAAAGTTCCCGATAGCTGTTTTATTTGAGTACCCTACCGTACGCTCTTTAAATTCTTTCATAACAAAAAATAATGTTTCTGCCAATTGGAAATCATTAGTACCAATTAAGCCATCAGGAAGTAAAGTGCCGCTGTATATTGTGCATGGAGAGGGCCTGAATGTATTAAATTTCAATAGCCTTGCATTATACATGGACATTGAGCAGCCTGTATTCGGGGTGCAGGCCAAAGGATTAGATGGCATTGAAGCCCCATTAGATAATATTCCTGATATGGCAAAGTATTATATCAGCGAAATATTGGAACATAATCCTCAAGGCCCATATGCCATCGCAGGCTATTCAATTGGTGGTTTTATAGCATTTGAAATGGTACGCCAGCTTGAATTGATGAATAAAGAAGTGAAGATGCTGGCTATATTTGATACTGATGCGGAGTATACTAATAACTCATTATTAGTATTGCCCCAGAAAATTATGCGTTATCTGCCGAAATTCATGGGTGGAACAAAATCATTGTCTAAACAGATTTTCTCGTTAATGCTAAAGGCCAAGAAAAATATCAAACAGCGTATTTCATCAAAAGAAACCAACTCTAAAGAGTTTCTTTTATTGATCAATAAGATAAAACCAAAACAACAAAACATCATTAGGAAGTTACCAGTTAAGGCAAACCTTGCTGTTCCATATTGTTTCAATGGTAGCTTATTGGCTGTTAGGCATGATTTTCACAGCGATATTTTTCTCATCGGGGTTAACTACCGGATGGTTTTCAATTATTTTCCTGGACAGAATATTACAAATAGGCTTTTTCATTCTATGGATCATCGGCTTTATTGGCGCTATTAACGGGGAGAAGAAACCAATTCCATTTATCGGAGAAAAAGCACAAACGATTTTTTCAGGAATCTAATATTCAATTGTTTTTTTACCCTCTTTGTAAAGCAGGGAGGGTGGTCGAGCGAAGCAAAGACCGGGTGAGTCAAACCCGTGCCTCTACTCCTTTTCTAATTTTTTTTTGATCTCCTGTAATTTATCTCTTTCCGCTTTTTGCAGGGTGGGGTATTTTAAATTGAGTTCTTTTATCGTTTCAAGGATGATGCTGGAGATCGCAATTCGGGTGAACCATTTTTTATCGGCAGGTATCACATACCAGGGGTTTTCGGGCGTAGCAGTTTCCTGGATGGCTTTTTCATAAGCTTTCATGTAGTCATTCCAGTAACCTCTTTCAATAACATCAGTTTCAGAGAATTTCCAGTTTTTTGAAGGATCATCTATGCGTTTAAGAAAACGTTCTTTTTGTTCCTCTTTTGATACATGCATAAAAAATTTAATGATCACCGTCCCATTACGGTGCAAATGCTTTTCAAACTCACGTATACTGTGATACCGATGTTCCCAAAAGTCTTTGCCCAATTTTTTCAGGCTATCCAGGCCGGGCAGATTTTCTTTTAGCAGCAGTTCAGGATGTACTTTGGTGATCAGCACATTCTCATAATGCGAGCGGTTATGGATACCAATGCGACCGCTCTCGGGCAAAGCCTTGTAGTGCCGCCATAAAAAATCGTGCTCATACTCTTCAATGCTCGGTTCTTTAAAGCTAAAAACCTGGCACCCCTGTGGGTTAAGGCCCGACATGGTATGTGAAATAGCGCTGTCCTTCCCGGCTGCATCCATCGCCTGGAAAATGATCAGCAATGAATATTTCCTTGCAGCGTATAGCTCGTCCTGTACAGCGACAGTTTTTTTGATCAGTTCTTCTAAAACAATAGCGGCATCTTCTTTCTTGTAGTCAGCAGTATCACCGCTGTCAAAATCTTTAAGCGAGAATTTTTTATTGTTTGATATTTTAAATTTGTCTGCCAGGTGTTTCATATTAATGATTATGTAGAGACGCAAAATATTGCGCAACTACGAAGTTATAATTTACCGGATATAATTGCGTTTTTTATATTTGTCGTTCCGGCTATGATTTAGAGCCATAATTTTACATCTTTACCCTATGTTCCGTCGTATTAAAAACAGGTTTCTTCGTTATTTTGTTATATTCATCTACTTTGTAATTATCTTTTTCTGTGCTATCGAGATCAACTTTTTGTGGTTGTTTGGGTACTCCCCTAGTATCCAGGACATTAAAAACCCCGAAATGTCAGTCTCATCAGAGGTCTATTATTCAGATGGTAAACTGATCGGGCGTTATTCAAAGGAAAACCGCACCCCGGTTGAGTTTAAAAGCATCTCGCCTAACCTGATCAATGCACTGATCGCTACTGAAGACGTCCGTTTTTATCAGCACAATGGTGTCGATTTTTATTCCTTTTTTACCAGCATGCTCTCCACCGCCAAAGGCGATAAACGCGGCGGCAGTACCATTACCCAGCAATTGGCCAAGAATTTATTTGAAACCCGTAAACGGAAATCACAGGGCTATATCAAACATGTTCCACTTATCCGTACCGCAGTTTCCAAGGTGAAAGAGTGGTTCACGGCTTTCCAGATCGAGCGTGTGTACAGCAAGAATGAAATACTTACACTTTATCTTAATACCGTGCCATTCGGCAATAATACTTTTGGGATAAAGGCTGCCTCGCTAAAATATTTTGATAAAACACCCGATAAGATCAGCCAATCCCAGGCTGCCATGCTCATCGGTATGCTCAAAGCTACCTCCACCTATAATCCCATCAGGAATCCTGATAAGAGTACCGTTAGGCGTAATACTGTGCTGGGGCAAATGGAAAAATATAATTACATCACTAAGGCTGAATTTGCCGCTGATACAGCACAGGCGCTTGATCTTGACCTCAGCTACGTAGAAGATGAATCACAAGGAGATTCTTACATCCGCCGCGCGGTTGAAAAATGGCTGGATAAATGGTGCAAAAAAAATCATTATGATCTATACTCAGATGGTTTAAAGATATACACCACCATTGATTCGCGCTTACAGCAATATGCTGAAGAAGCTGTGGCCGAAAAGATGAAAATGCTGCAAAAGCGTTTTTATAATCTTTGGGGCAATAAAATACCATGGCGCGATCTGGATGGAAACATTATCACCGATTTTGTGCTGAAAAACGAACAGCGCCTGCCTATTTATAAACTGCTGGACAGAAAATATCATGGCGATACTACCATCATTAAACAATATTTCGAGAAGAAAAAGAATATGAAAATATTCTCCTGGAATGGAGAAAGGGATACGACGTTCTCTACCGTCGATTCCATTAAATACTACGCCAGGTTGCTCAATACCGGCATGATGACCCTTGAACCATCTACCGGGAAGATCAAAGTTTGGGTTGGCGGTATCGATCATAAATATTTTAAATATGATCACGTAAATCAATCTAAGCGCCAGGCAGGTTCAACTTTTAAACCGTTCGCTTATGTAACGGCGCTGGATAACGGCTTCACCCCTTGCGATAAATTTACTGATAAACCTGTATCTATTAACTTTGTGGATAATGGTAAGCCTGATGTTTGGGCGCCGCAAAACGCCGATTTTCATTTCACCTACCAGGAGATGTCCTTGCGCTGGGCAATGGGTAAATCGGTAAATTCCATAACCGCGCAGGTCACTGAAAAAGTAGGTTGGGATAAAGTTGTTGAATACGCCCATAAATGCGGGATCGAAAGTCATTTAAAGTCGGTTCCATCGGTTTCCTTAGGTACAAACGATGTATCCGTATATGAAATGGTAAGGGCCTACAGCACTTTCTTAAATAAAGGTAATCGTGTTGATCCTATCTTGGTTACCAAAATTACCGACCAGGATAATGACGTAATAGCAGAGTTTACCTCTAAATCCGAGAAGGTATTAAGTGAGGAAACTGCCTGGCTAATGTTATATATGTTCAGGGGCGGTATGGAAGAACCGGGCGGTACATCACAAGCTTTGTGGGAATACCCCGGTCTGTGGAAAAAAGACAACCAGATCGGCGGTAAGACCGGTACATCCTCAAAATATGTGGATGGCTGGTATATGGGTATCACAAAAGACCTGGTTACCGGTGTTTGGGTTGGTGATGACGACCGCACTGTACATTTTACCAATGCAGAAACTGGCGAAGGCTCGCATACAGCCCTGCCAATTTTCGCCCGGTTTATGGAAAAGGTCTATGCAGATCCAAAATCAGGATATACCTATGGTTTATATCCTAAACCCTGGGTAAAGATAACAAAGGAATATAACTGCCCTTCACCGAGGTTGGCTGACACTACTGCGGTTGATAGCCTGGATGATTTTATTGATACGGCAAAGGCTATTAAACCGGCCACAGAGGAAGAAAATCCTGAAAACAAACCCCCTGGTCAGAATAAATAGTCACAGAATGTTAAATTTTGAGTAGAAGTAATTTTGCAAGGGTTCGAAGAGTTATATTTCCGGTGTAAAATAAATTCAACGATCTGTCAACGCCGGACCAAAATAGTACGTATCATCATAAACAGGCTATGAATATACATTACCCCAGCTTTACCACAATCAAAAAACACCTGCTTATTTTATTTTGCCTTATTGGCTCCCTGTTTTTTAGTTTGAACGCTAATGCGCAATATTTCGGGCAAAATAAGGTGCGCTACAAAAACCTTAAATTCAAGGTTTATAAAACCCCGCATTTCGAGATATATTATTATTTAAAGAATGACAGTACCATCAAACGTTTTGCACAGGAAAGTGAGCTTTGGTACACCATACATCAACAGGTTTTCAGGGATACATTCAGGAAAGCCAACCCTATTATTCTTTATGCTGATCATCCTGATTTTGAGCAAACAACAGCTATAGATGGTGAGATCGGTGTAGGTACCGGTGGTGTTACCGAGGGCCTGAAAAACAGGGTGGTAATGCCCATAATGGAAACCAACCAAATGACCAGGCATGTGATCGGGCACGAGTTGGTGCACGCCTTTCAGTACCATACCCTGTTAGGTGGCGATTCCACCAGCTTTGAGAATATAAACAATCTGCCCCTATGGATGATCGAAGGTATGGCCGAATATCTTTCAATAGGTAAAAAAGACGCCTATACCGCCATGTGGATAAGGGATGCTTATCTCAACAAGAATATTCCAACCATACGCGACCTCACAGAAACCAATAAATATTTCCCCTACCGTTATGGCGAGGCGATCTGGTCATTCATAGGCTCAACTTATGGCGATACTATCATTGTTCCCTTCTTTAAAAATACAGCGCGTTTTGGATTGGAGTACGGCATCAGGCGCACATTCGGCTATGATGATAAAACCATGTCTAACCTATGGAAGAGTTCTATCGAGGCAGCCTACAAGCCGCTACTAAAAGATACCATTCAAAAGCCGGTAGGCACAAGGGTTATCGACAACAAAAATTCAGGCGAACTGAATGTAGCTCCTGCTGTTAGCCCTGACGGAAAGTACTTGGCATTTTTATCTGAAAAAAGCCTCTTTACCATCGACCTCTTTTTAGCAGATGCGCATACGGGGCGCATTATCACCAAGCTTACGAGTAAGGTATCCAACACGCATATTGATGAGTTTAACTTTATAGAATCTGCAGGTGCGTGGTCACCAGACAGTAAGAAGTTTGCCTTCAGCATTTTTAGTCATGGGCGTAACCGGATGCTGGTTGTTGATATACCCAGCGGCAATGTAATTGATGATATTTCGATGGGCAAAGCCGAGCAGTTCAGTAACCTGACCTGGTCGCCAAACGGTAATGATGTAGTTTTCCAGGGATTGGCTGACGGCCAGGGCGACTTATATATGTATAGCTTCGATACCAAAAAGGTAAGGCAGCTCACCAATGATAAATATACCGACTATCAGCCTTCCTTCTCAAGGGATGGCAAAAAGATCATTTTCTCAAGCGACAGGACCACTTACGATCAATCCTTATCACAGGATATCACTTTCAACCTGGCCGAGTTAGATATCGCCACAGGAAAAGTGACAGATATCAATGTATTTAATGGAGCCAATAATTTAGATCCCCAGTATTCAGCCGATGGCAAACAGGTTTATTTCCTCTCCAACAGGGACGGGTTCCGCAATATGTACCGCTATACTTTAAGCGATGGTAAAGTAGAGCAAATGACCGATCTGTTCACCGGTATCAGCGGTATTACCGAGTTCTCTCCGGCCATAAGTATTTCCAATAATGATGATATCGTTTATTCGTATTATTTCGCCCAGAAGTACTTTTTATACAACGCCAAAGCATCCGATTTTAAACCAAAAACTGTTAATAGCCAGGCATTAAACTTTGATGCAGCCATGCTCCCTCCTTTTGGTTCGGTAGGTGTCGATCTGATCAACTCCAACCTGAACAATTTCCTGGCCTATAAAAAGATCCCGACAGATTCGATCAAATCCGTCCCCTACAAACCCATGTTTAAGTTGGATTACCTGGCCAGCAGCGGTGTTGGTGCATCGGTAAGCCAATATGGCGCAGGTTTATCAAGTGGCGTACAGGGTGTATTCAGTGACATTTTGGGGCGTAACCAAATTTACGCAGGCGCAGCTGTGAACGGAGAAGTATATGATATCGGCGCCCAGTTTATCTATATAAAACAAACCGGACGTTGGAATTTTGGTGTCGGCGCATCGCACATACCGCTCCAGTTTGCAAATTACAATGTAATACCAACAACATATCAAAAAAACAGTACAACTACAGTTCCTGCTTACGAACAAAGAACTGATATAATCCGGATATTTGAAGATCAGGCCAATGTTTTTACCTCTTACCCAATCTCAAAGGTTACCAGGGTTGAATTCGGGACAGGTATTTCCCATTATTATTACCGGGTTAACAGGTATAGTACCTTTTATGATACATCCGGCATGTTTTTGGGCAATACTAATAATCAGCATATTTCTAATTCAGCTTATAATAATGACCCTTTAAATGCGGGTAATGTATTGAACCCTTTTTATCTTTTCCAGGTAAATGCTTCTTTAATAGGCGATAACTCCTATTTTGGGGTAGCCTCCCCGCTAAATGGCTTCCGTTACCGGCTGGAAGCGGAATATGATTTCGGCACCTACAGGTTCTTTGCACCTACCATTGACCTTAGGGAGTATGTACGTGTTGCCCCGGTAACATTTGCTGCGAGGTTAATGGGATATGGACGCTTTGGGTCATTGGATGGCATATACCCTTTATATGTAGGTTACCCTTTTTATATACGGGGATATGAAGCGCAAACGTTTTATGGCGCTAACAACAAAACCCCTACAAACGGTTTCAGCATTAACGATCTGTCGGGTAATAGTTTGGCGGTTGCCAATTTTGAGGTACGGCTGCCGTTTACAGGGCCCGAAAAGCTTTCACAGTTTAAATCGAAATTCTTTTTCTCCGAGCTTAACTTATTTTTTGATGCAGGCTTAGCCTGGAGCCAGGGCGACCAGATAAAATTCCAGTCAAGCCCCGACCTGGTAGGTTATACACCGGTTGTAGATGTTAATGGCAACCCGGTTTTGGATAAAAACGGCAAACAGCTGGAATCGCCGGTATATAATCCAAACCAGCGCGTACCTGCATTGAGCGCGGGCGTATCATTAAGGGTAAACATCTTTGGCTATTTTGTGTTAGAGCCTTACCTGGCATGGCCATTTAACCGCACGGATATTAGTAAACCGGTGTTCGGCTTAGGATTTACTCCGGGTTGGTAAAACTTATTTTGATGAAGAAGACAATTCTGATCTGCTTGATGCTTTTATATAGCCTGTTCATATTTGCGCAAAATGTTGATACGGCCAGGTCAGTCAAAATAAAAGGTTCAGCAATGCAGTCCCCTAAAAGCTTAATAGAGAATCTTTCTGCATCCAATGAATTTTCTATATTGGTTAAGGCAATAAAAGCTGATTCATTAACACATTTATTTGACGGCAGCTCACCCATCACTGTTTTTGCACCAACCAACAAAGCATTTGAAAAACTCCCGGCAGGTAAATTGGATTCGTTATTGCAACCGGCGCATAAAAATGAATTAGAAAGCCTGATCAAATATCATTGCGTAGCAGGAATGGTCAGCTCAAAGGATATAGCAAAACAAATAAAAGCTGGTAATGGCCAGGCAACCCTCACTACGCTATCAGGCAGCATTTTAACTGCCCGGATAAACGAAAACAGGAACATTGTTTTAACCGATGAAAATGGCGGCCAAAGTGTGATCAGTCAATTCGACATAAAACAAAACAACGGCATATTACATATTGTGACTGCCGTGCTGATCCCAAAATCAAAATAATGTCATAACGTAATATGGGTGCAAACCATATTAAAACCCGTTACGTAATTCTGCTATAAACAAATTATTACCATGAAACCATCAGGAGCTACCTTAAAAATAAATTGATATAGCTCATGATAGCTTCATTACAACTTAAAAACAAATTACTAAATGAAAAAGATAGTATTATTATTAGCCGTAGCCTTTGGTATGATAGCATTGAGTACCCAAACTAGCAATGCCCAGGCCGCAAGAAAATTAAGCAAACCCGCTTTAGAGTGGAAAAAGATCCTGACACCAGACCAGTACGAGATAATGGTGGAAAGCGGAACAGAACCACCTTATAAAAATGCTTACTGGAACAACCACGAAAAAGGTGTTTATGTAAGCGCGGCCACAGGCGAAGTGTTATTTAGCTCTGATGATAAATACGACAGTCATACAGGCTGGCCAAGCTTTGTAAAACCTGTTGATCCCTCTAAGATCAAGATCGTTACAGACAATAGCCTGGGCATGACCCGCGATGAGGTGATCGAAAAAAGTACAGGCTTACATTTGGGCCACGTTTTTGATGACGGCCCCGCAGATCGTGGCGGCAAACGTTATTGTATGAACTCGGGCGCACTGAAATTTATTAAAAAGTAACCAGCTTACGGGCCGCGCTGATAGACGGACGTATCATCGGCCTCGGGCGCATACTGTTCTCATGATTTAATCCAATGGTCAGGTCTACCCAGTTAGGGTTTACAGATCTGATCATTTTTTCTTTTTGAGGCCTGGTAAAAGTGCTCATAAATTTAAAACGGTCCATCGCCTGCTCCTCGGTATTGATCTCTTCAAAATAAACAAGGCGGTTCAGTTGTTGCGTGCTGTCAAAAAACAAGGTGGGCATCTGGTGGTAAAACTGAAGGGTTTTAACCAGGTCAGAGCATAATCCTACGTGTAAATTGTTCCTGTTTCGGTCAGTTATGATATAAATAAAGCGTTTCATGATAAAAAAATTTGCTGGTTAAAAAATAATTACTAATTTTATGAGCATAAAGTTACTAATATTTTTAGCAAATGCAAATTTTATGTCAATAATTTCGTCAAATATTAAATTCTTTAGGAAAAAGAAGGGTTTAACACAGCAGCAATTTGCTGATCAGGTAGGTATAAAAAGGTCGCTGGTGGGCGCTTATGAAGAAGAAAGGGCCGAGCCAAAGTATGAATTACTAAAAACAATAGCATCATTTTTCGAAGTAACGGTAGATGATTTTATAAATGAGGTAATCGACGAGAAATGGGCGCCAAAACCCAAAGGTGATCCCGCCAACCTGCGTATATTAAGTATATCAGTAGATAAGGATGATAACGAAAACATCGAGCTGGTTCCTTTAAAAGCCAGCGCCGGTTACCTGAATGGTTATGCCGATCCGGAATATGTGGCCGCTTTACCTAAATTTTATTTACCGATGTTTAAACAGGGCACTTATCGCGCGTTTGAAATAAAAGGGGATTCTATGTTACCGTTGGTTTCCGGTACCATTATCATTGGTGAGTACCTGGAGAACTGGGGAAACTTAAAATCAGGAGATACCTATGTGGTCGTTTCTAAAACCGAGGGCGTAGTATATAAAAGGGTTACGGGCAAATTCAAGGATCAGAAAAAATTGAAACTGGTATCCGATAACCCGGTTTATGAGCCTTATGAAATAGGCGGCGAGGATATTTTGGAGATGTGGAAAGCAAAAGCCTACATATCTACCCACATGCCCCTGCCAACACCTGAACCTACTATGGAAAGTTTAACCACGATGATGGCACAAATGCAGCGTTCTATTTCTAAACTGCAAAGCAATAATTAAGGGAGTGGTTGATTAGGTTGATTAAGTGAGTGGTTTAGTCGGCTATTCAACTTAATCAACCTATTACAAGTTTTAACCTATCCGGTTATTCCAACTTAATCAACTTAATCAACCATTCTAACCCAATCAACCATCCTGGGCAACAACTAATTTACATTCGTTAGGCAACAATTAAGTTACATGAGAGTTATTAAACTATTACCTTATAACTTTATCAAAAGATCAATACGTAACTTAAAAACTAAAAGAATGAAGAAATTTTTGTTGATGTGCTGTTTCCTTATTGGAATCACAGCGGTTAGCCGTGCACAAGGTGGCGGTGGTAGAATGAGTCCTGAGGATAGGGTTGCTGCAATGAAAACCAATTTAAAATTGACTGATGATCAGTCAACTAAAATTCTGGCTATCTATAAAGAATCTGCGGTAAAAAGAGATAGTATAAGAAATGCAGGCGGCGATAGAGAAGCTATGCGCCCGTTAATGCAGGCAACTAACGAAAAAGTTATGGCCGTGCTTACAGATGAGCAAAAAGTAGCCTACAAAAAAATGATGGATGAAATGCGCGCCCGGATGCAACAAGGCGCCGGCGGCGGTGGAAATAATTAATCTCCGTACAAAACCATTTTATAAGAAAGCCTCCCGGTAAATCGGGGGGCTTTCTTTATTTTAGCACAAAATTTAGCAAATTGAACACCGCAGAGGAATTTATTAAAGCAAAACTCGACGAAAGGCGATCAAACGGGACTTACAGGAAATTAAAACCTGAAAGTAACCTGGTTGATTTTTGTTCGAACGATTATCTCGGTTTTGCCCGTTCCCCCATCTTAAAAAAATGGATCGAAGAAGAAGTTAATGCTAACAAGCATGTGCTGAATGGTTCTACCGGTTCAAGGCTGTTATCAGGTAATTTAGCTTATACTGAAAGCCTCGAGCAGGAGATCGCTGATTTCCACCAGGCTGAAGCCGGACTGATCTATAATTCCGGTTACGATGCCAACCTAGGTTTATTCTCTGCTTTACCCCAACGTGGCGATACGATCATTACCGATGAACTGATCCACGCCTCTATTATTGACGGTGCGAGATTAAGTCACGCTAACCGTTTTACCTTCAGGCATAATGACCTGCAAAGCCTGGAAGAAAAACTGAAACACGCCACGGGAAATTGCTATGTAGTGATTGAAAGTGTTTATTCCATGGATGGCGATACGCCGCCGATAAAAGAAATATTAGAGCTGACGTATGAATACAAAGCAAACCTGATTGTAGACGAAGCCCATGCAGTTGGTTTGTACGGAAAAGGCTTAATTAGTCAACTCGGCCTGGAGACTGAGGTTTTTGCGAGAATAGTGACCTTCGGAAAAGCCATGGGCTGCCACGGAGCTATCGTTTTGGGTAGTAAGCTGCTGCGCGAATACCTGGTGAATTTTTCAAGATCGTTTATTTATACAACAGCGGCCTCGTTCCATCAAATTGCTTCTATAAAAATGACCTATAAATTATTGCCTCAATCAGAAGCGGAGATTCAAAAGCTTCGTAACAATATCAATCTCTTTAAACAGCACATGAAACAAGGTTTGCTAACAAGCGACAGCGCGATACAATGCCTGGTGGTTGGCAGTAATGAGAAAGCAAAGGGAATGGCCATGCAAATACAAAATACAGGCTTGGATGTGCGACCAATTTTGAGCCCCACCGTACCCAAAGGGACGGAACGATTGAGGATATGTCTGCATTCATTCAATACGCACGATGATCTGCTATTGCTTGCTGATACCATAAACAATTTGATCAATGACTAATAAAAGGCCCCTGTTTGTTACCGGCATCGGAACCGGAATAGGTAAAACCCTGGTATCGGCTATTTTGGTTGAAAAGCTGAAAGCCGATTACTGGAAACCGGTCCAGTCCGGCGACCTGGATAATAGCGACTCTATCGCTATAAAACACTTAATATCAAATACGGAATCTGTTATCTATCCCGAAACTTACCGGCTTACCCAGCCTTTTTCGCCGCATAAATCTGCTGCGATTGACGGGATTACTATTGATCCAGAAAAGTTCACCCTTCCCGAAACGAATAATACCTTAATTATTGAAGGTGCGGGCGGGCTCATGGTTCCTTTAAATAACCGGTTCTTAATGATCGACCTGATCAGGCAACTAAACGCAGAAGTAATTTTGGTCTCTCAAAACTATCTGGGCAGCATCAATCATACGCTGCTATCGGTATATTCTTTAAACCAATATGGTATCCCGGTTAAGGGCATCATCTTTAATGGTGTGAAGGATGCTTATTCAACTGATTTTATTTTGGAATACTCAGGCGCTGAATCTTTAGGACATCTACCGGAGATCAATGTAATCGATAAAAAAAGCATAATAGATGCAGGTAATCATATCAACCTGTAAATCGAATTTTGCCAAATAAAGAATTTGCCTCACCTTAGCATAATCAATTATAAACACCCTGTTTTATGAAGAATATTACCGTTATAGGTTCCGGCACAATGGGCAATGGCATCGCCCATACTTTTGCACAAAATGGTTTTAAGGTGTCCCTGGTTGACATTAATGCCGACTCGCTGACTAAAGCTATACAAACCATCACCAACAACCTCGACAGGCAGATCAAAAAAGGGGCAATTGACGAAAATGTTAAAACTGTAACCCTCAATAATATTTCAACCTATACAGATATTAAGGAAGGCGCAGCCAACGCCGACCTGGTTGTTGAGGCGGCGACCGAAAACCGGGAGATCAAACTCAACCTTTTTAAGCAATTAAGTGAAATTTGCAAAGCCGATGTCATATTGGCCTCCAATACCTCGTCCATATCCATTACACAGATTGCGGCAGCAACAAAAAACCCGGCAAATGTGATCGGCATGCACTTTATGAATCCGGTGCCGCTAATGAAATTGGTAGAAGTGATACAGGGCTATGCCACCAGCGATGAAGTCACCAAAACCATAATGGAACTATCCCGTAAATTGGGGAAAGAGCCTGTTGAGGTAAATGATTACCCCGGCTTTGTAGCTAACCGTATCCTGATGCCTATGATCAACGAGGCCGTTTATACCTTATTTGAAGGCGTGGCCGGAGTTGAAGAAATAGATACAGTAATGAAATTAGGCATGGCGCACCCGATGGGGCCGTTACAATTGGCCGATTTTATTGGCTTAGATGTTTGCCTCGCCATTTTAAAGGTATTACATGACGGCTTCGGAAACCCCAAATATGCACCCTGCCCTTTATTGGTCAATATGGTTTCAGCAGGACATTTAGGTATAAAATCAGGAAGTGGATTTTACAAATATACTCCTGGTAATAAAGAACTTATCGTATCCGGCAAGTTCAAACGCTAAAGATTTTTTAAACCATTTCTGTATTTGTTTGTCAATAAGTTAATGCTTATAAAAACATATACAAATGAAAACACTATCAAAAATAGGAATGATCGCTGCTTTAGGAGCTTCTTTATTCCTGTCATCATGTGCAGGTGAATATTATGTATCCGACCAGCCTGCTGACGTTGTTTATGACCCCGGTGCCCCACCCTATGTTGGTGCCGTATGGATAGGCGATGATTGGGTTTGGAGCGGTGGAAGATACGTTCATCAACGTGGACATTGGGTCCATGGCCGCGCTGGCCGTACTTATGTTCGTGGTACCTGGGCTCATGGCCCCCGTGGTT
>Ga0206976_1243_pt1 | contig 14286 bp, 13 predicted proteins | sample Alteio_BWOrgHeat_82_FD_152926 | JGI IMG/M metagenome (GOLD analysis project Ga0206976, IMG submission 152926) | Enriched cells from forest soil in Barre Woods Harvard Forest LTER site, Petersham, Massachusetts, United States -... | ecosystem: Environmental > Terrestrial > Soil > Temperate forest >... | reverse complement strand
GCGTGGCCGCGGCCCGAGAAAACGAAGCCGGTGACGCGGCCGTCGATGGGAGCGAAGAAAGCGAGTTTGCCTTCTTCGAAATAAATTTCAACGTCGCCACGGCGGAGTTCGATGCGGTTGGCGGTCGCAAGCTGGTAGGTGGCCCCAGGATCGAGTCGCAGGGCGTTGAGGGCGTCGTAGAGTTCGTGAGGCGACTGGTCGGTGGCGGAGGATACGGGCAGCGCAGCGAGACACCACAAGACTAGAAGTGCCACCCCTGGCCTCATGCAAGAAGTGTAGTCACATTCGGCATGGCGGAACAAGGCCGCGAGGAGCACGAAGGCGAGGAGGATTAGAATTAGAAAATGGGTCATTCCACCTTATTTAGACGCGCTCGGATGCTGTGCGCCGTGGTGTTTTTTGCGGCGGTTGCGGCGCGTGCGGACACGATTGTCCTTAAGAACGGGCGGCGGATTGTCGCGAGCAACGTAAGAGAAGAAGGTGACAAGGTTAAGTACGAGACGTCCGCGGGTGAGTTGAGCTTGCCGAAGTCTATCGTCGACCATATTGAAAAAGGCGGCGGAGTACCGATGGGTGATTCTCCCGCGGCCGCAGCCGCGAATCTGGCCATCACGCCGCCTGCCATGGCCGCAACAAGCGAGAGCACGGAAATCGAGAGCGGCGCTGTACACGACGGCGCGATTGACCGGCAGTACATCGCGAAACTCGAAGGGGCGGCGAAAGGCGGCGACCCGCGCGCGAGTGCGAGCGCAGCGTTGGCACATCATGCGGCGGAGCAGTTCGAGCTTTCGCACGGCGACATGGAACGTGCGCTGGCCGACGAGCGGACGGCACTCACGTATTCGCCGGAAGAGCCAGCGTTGCTGATGAACGTGGCTTACCTGCACTTGCGGCGAAGCGAATACAAGCAATCGCTGGATTATCTGGAGCGCGCGCGGCGGGTTGCTCCGGAGAACGCCGACGTGGCGAAGCTGGCGGGTTGGGCGTATTACGGCTTGAACAAGATCGATCAGGCTGTCGCGGAATGGAAGCGCGCGCTGGCTTTGCGGCCGGACCCGGAAGTGCAGTCGGCGCTCGACAAAGCGCAGCGCGACAAGCAGGAAGAAGAGAGTTACAAGGAAAACGAAAGCAGCCACTTTACGTTGAAGTACAGCGGGTCCGCGGAGCCAGCCCTGGCCCGCGACGTTCTGCACACGCTGGAGGCGCATTATTCGGCGATCGAATCCGAGCTGAATTTCGCGCCGGCGGATTCCATCGGGGTGGTGCTCTACACGCAGCAGGCTTTCTCTGACATCACGCGGGCGCCCGGCTGGGTGGGAGCGCTGAACGATGGGCGCATTCGCGTGCCGGTGCAAGGATTGAGCGGAGTGACACCTGAGCTTTCTCGCGTGCTGAAGCACGAGCTGACGCACAGTTTTGTGGGGCAGAAGACGCGCGGTCACGCGCCCACGTGGATCCAGGAAGGTTTGGCGCAATGGATGGAGGGCAAACGCAGCGGCGAAAATGCCGCCGTTTTGGCGCAAGTTCAAAAAGAAGGGCATGCTGCTTCGCTTGGCAGTCTGGAGGGATCATGGATGGGATTGCCGAGCGATGCGGCTGGCTATGCCTATGCGTGGGCGCTCGCGAATATTGAATACATCGTTCAAACGAACGGTATGGGCGATATCGAGCGAATCCTCGATCGCATCGGCAGTGGGAGTTCTACGGAAGCAGCGTTACGCGAAGTGTTGCACAGCGATTACAACGATTTGATGCAGTCCACCGCGGAATATCTGAGCAAAACTTACGGACACTAACCAGATCGGGCTGATAAATCTGTTCAAGCATTGAGCAGCAATGCCGCGAGCAGCGCGGCGCGAGCGGGCATGGCGTTGATTAGGATGTGTTCGTCCTTGGAATGGGCGCCGTGGCCCACGGCGCCGAGGCCGTCGAGAGTCGGGGCGCCGACTGCGGCGGTGAGATTGCCGTCCGAGCCGCCGCCGGCTGTGCATTCTCCAAGTGACAAACCCATTTGAGCAGCCTGTGCTTTGGCTTTGGCGAAAAGCGCGGCGCTGGATTTGCGTTCGAGCGGGGCGCGATTGAAGCCGCCGCGAACTTCTAGTTTAGCGCCGGGAAGAATGGGACGGAGCGCTTGGAGCTTGCGCTCGATGCGGCGCATGTCTGAAACGCGGAGGGCGCGAAGATCGAGTACGGCACGGGCTCTCTCGGCGATAACATTTACTTGTTTGCCGCCTTCGATAACGTCAGCGTTGACGGTCACGCCGCGGCGCAGGTCGTTCCACTCTTGAATGCGCGTGAGTTGGCGCGACAGTTCGTGAACTGCGTTTACGCCTTCCTGCGGCGCGAGGCCTGCGTGAGAGGCGCGGCCAGTGACGATGAGTTCTGCTTCACCGACCCCTTTGCGCGCGGTCTTAATCAAGCCTTTGGGGCCGAGCGAGGGCTCCAGCACAAAGACGGCATCGCTTCGGCGAGCTTCCGTTTCGATGAGTTTCCGCGAGGCATCGCTGCCAATCTCTTCGTCGGAGGTCCAGAGAAAAACCAAGCGATGACGCAAAGGAACTTTTGTTCGCTGCAGCGCATCGAGAGCAAAGAGGGCTTGCGTGAGACCGGCCTTCATATCGAAGATGCCAGGCCCATAAGCTTTTCCGCCGGAAACGCGAAAGGGCATCTTCGACAGTTCGCCCAAGGAATAAACCGTATCGTAGTGCCCGAGTACCAAGAACTGGCCCGCGGGCCGGGACTTTTGAGGCCACCAGCTGACGCGAAGTTGATCGCCGCGAATCATCTGCGCAATTCTCTCGACGCGTGCGCCGCGCTTGCTCCATTCCGCGGCGAGAATATCGCAGCAGCGGTCGGCCGGCTCTTTTTCGAGGCTGGGAGACTCCGCGAGGACGAGCCTCTGGAGCGTGGACAGCATCTCCGGAAGGCGAAGTTTCAGGAGACGCAGGAATTCCTTCGGGTAATTGGTGTCCGGCATGGCCGGGACATGCTAACAATGACGGACACCGGTAGCAACGGCACGAATACAGAACAGGTGGAGGAGGAGTTCAACGCGTACCATGGCGGGCCGAGCCGCGGGTAAGAGCGCATATCCCGGTTGACGTGGGTTCGCATATAATAAGAAGTTTGCTAGGAGAGAATGGGGCGCCGCAGTAAGGATCTGTGGCGCGATGGGGAGAAGGGATGATACTCGACGTAGTGGAAATTCAGAAAATCTTGCCGCACCGTTATCCGTTCCTGATGGTGGACGCGATTTTGGAAATGGAGCGGCTGAAGTACATCGTCGGCGTGAAGAACGTAAGCATCAATGAATCGCATTTTCAGGGGCACTTTCCGGGCAAGCCGATCATGCCGGGGGTGTTGATCATCGAAGCGATGGCGCAGACGGGCGGCCTGCTGCTTTTGCTGGAGATCCCGGACCGAGACAACAAGTTGCTGTATTTCGTGGCCGTAGATGGAGCGCGATTCCGGCGGCCGGTGGTGCCTGGCGACCAGTTGCGGCTGGAAGTGAAAGTAATTTCCTGGCGAGGCGATTTCTGCAAGCTAGAAGGTAAAGCGACTGTAAACGGGCAGCTGGCGGCGGAAGCGACGCTGATGTGCAAGATGGTGGACCGGGCCGTGCTGGATAAAGGTGCGAAGGCGGAAGAACCTGCGAAATGAGCAAGCCGGAGATTCATCCGCAAGCCGTAGTGGCCGCAAGCGCGAAGCTGGGCCCGGGAGTGAAAGTTGGGGCTTATGCGATTGTCGGCGACGAAGCGGAACTCGGCGAGGGATGTGTTCTTCATCCTCACGCGTTTGTAGGCGGCCCTGCGAAGTATGGCCGCAACAATGTGTTCTATTCGTTTTGCGCGGTCGGTGGTGATCCGCAGGACTACACCTTCCATGGCGAACGGACCGAGTTGGCGGTGGGTGACGGCAATATCTTTCGAGAGTATGTCACTGTCAACAGGGGGACGTTGAAGGGCGGCGGCGTAACGCGGGTTGGCAACGAGAATTTTTTTCTGGCGTACTCGCACGTTGGGCACGATGACCAGATCGGTAATCAAACGCTGTTTGTGAACGGCGCGACGCTGGCGGGGCACGTGACCGTCGAGGATTTTGCAACCGTCGGCTCGTTTTCCGTCGTGCACCAGTTTTGCCGCGTGGGGCGGTATGCCTATATCGGCGCTTGCACGGTCATTGTGCAGGATGTGCCGCCGTTTTCGCGAGTCGTCACGGAACGCGAGACCAAGAGCTATGGCGTCAACACCATCGGCCTTGAGCGCAAGGGTTTTTCGAAAGAGCGGTTGCAGGTGCTGGATCTGGCGTTTCGTTTGCTGAGCCGCTCGAAGATGAACACCACACAAGCTCTCGCCGAAATGCGAGCGAAGCTGGCCGGCTCTGACGATGTGCAGGAACTCATCCGTTTTATTGAAAGCGCGGAGCGCGGCATCGTGAAGTAAGAGCCACCGCCAAACCTACATTCCATGCCGGACACCAGCGCAAACGTGACAGGATGGGCACTCATCGCCGGAAACGGGCGGTTTCCGTTTCTCGTACTGGAGGGTGCGCGCAGCCAGGGCATCGAAATGGCGGTGATTGCCTTAAAAGAGGAAGCCTCGCCCGAATTGGAAAAAAGCGCCAAGCGGCTGCACTGGGTAAGCCTCGGCGAATTGAGCAAGGCCATCGACCTGATGCACAAAGAAGGTGTGACGCAAGCAGTGATGGCCGGGCAGGTGAAGCACAACAAGATTTTCAGCGCGATTCGGCCAGACTGGAAACTGGCGAAGCTGCTCTTCTCGCTACCGAGAAAAAACACCGATGCGCTGATCGGTGGCATCGCCCGTGTGCTCAAGGACGAAGGAATTCAGCTAGTGGACTCGACGCTGTTTCTGAAGCCGCTACTCCCTGAACCTGGCGTTCTCACACGACGCGCGCCCAATGAGCAGGAAAGCGCCGACATCGCGTATGGGCACAGCGTCGCCCGGCAGATCGCTGGCATGGATATCGGACAAACGGTGGTGATTTCGGATCAAGCGTGCGTGGCCGTGGAAGCCATGGAAGGGACGGACGAAACCATTGCACGTGCGGCGCGTATTGCCGGAGGCAAGACTCTGGTGGTTGTAAAAGTTAGCAAACCGCGCCAGGACATGCGCTTTGATGTACCCGTGGTTGGTTTGCCGACCATCGAACAGATGAAGAGCTCTCGCGCCACCGCCCTGGCGGTGGATGCGGGACGCACCTTGCTGTTTGACCGTCAACAACTGATTGCGCTGGCCGACGCGGCGGATATCGCTATTCAGGCGTTCGCGCCGGGCACGGATGCGGAACCGAAGGGCGCTTCAGGGGGAATAAGTAAAGAATGAGCGGCGAAGGGCGAGAAACGCGAAGAGTCCGCGCCGCTGTCGTAGGAGCCGGGGAATTTGGGCGCAACCACGCGCGGGTCTATCGCGAGCTGGAAGGCGCGGAACTCATTGGCGTTTACGACCGAGATCAGGCTCGCGCCGAAGCAGTCGCGGTAGAATTTCAGACCAGGTCGCTGCGCAGCCTCGAAGAAGTTCGCGAACTTGCCGAAGCCGTCAGTGTAGCGGTGCCGACCGTCGCGCACGCCGAAGTGGGTTGCCAGTTGCTTGAGAGCGGGCTGGATGTGCTGGTCGAAAAGCCTATGGCCCTGAATCTCGCGGAAGCCGATGCGCTTCTCGAATCCGCACGACGGCACAAACGGATTTTGCAAGTGGGCCACGTCGAAAGGTTCAATCCAGCCGTGACAGCGGTTGAGCCAATTCTGAATCGGCCGCTTTTTTTCGAAGTGCACCGCTTGGGTGTGTTTACGCCGCGCAGCCTAGATGTGGAAGTGATTTACGACGTGATGATCCACGATCTGGACATTCTGCTGGCGCTCGTGAAGGAGCCGGTGACCGAATTGAAGGCAGTGGGCATTCCTGTGCTGACCGACAAAGTGGACATCGCTCACGTGCGGCTGGAATTCGCTGGCGGCGCCGTCGCCAACGTGACCGCCAGTCGCGTCTCGACAGAGCGCGTTCGCAAAATGCGATTTTTTCAGCAGCACGAATATATTTCGCTGGACTACGCGCGGCGCGACGCTCTGCGCGTCGGCGTAAAGCGGCCAGGCCCGCAGCCTGAGTTTTCGTTTGAAAAATTGCCAGCGCCCGACGTGGAACCTTTGCACGCGGAACTCGATGCGTTTCTGGAGGCGGTGCGCACACGTCGCGAGCCGCGAACCAACGGCGCGGCTGGCCGTGCGGCTTTAGAACTGGCGACGCGTGTGATGGCAAGCATCCAGGAGCATGGAGAACGCGTCCAACTAGCAGCGTTCGCCTCACAAGAGAAAGCAGGAAAATGATTCCCCGCACCCTGATTCCGGAAGGTGCCCATCTGTCTGCCTCGGCGGACACTACGACGCAACGGCGTCGTCCCACGACGATGGACGAGCGCACGCTCGTACCGGCCATGCTGCCGATCGTCGAGTTGGATGGGAAATCGAGTATTCCCCGATCGCTGCCACTCGAATCGATTGCTACGCGCGTGGTCGTTCCGCGCGATGTGAACCAGGAAGCTTACAACGTTCAGGAAAACACATCGACTCCTGTCCAGCCGACGGACATGGACGAGCGCATCGCCATCCCGAGAGGCGGAGCGCAGCTGGAAATGACGCAGGGGCGGCTGATTCCGCCGGCCGATATCGTCGATCTCGACGTGTTCATGACCGGCGAAGTGAATCTTCTCACCAAGCCGCAATCGGAAGAAAAGACAAAATGGGATCTCATCACGCGCGTTTCGTCGTTTGCGTTTCACATAATGCTTTTTGCGACGATTATCCTGTGGGCCAAATTCTTTCCGACGCGGGCGCCCACTAAAGATGAAATTGATCTTGCCAACCGGCAAATGCTGTGGCTTCCGCCGGAGAGTTCGTACGCCCCCAAGCCCAAGGCGGAGCCTCGTCCCGCGGCGCCACCGCCTGCAGTTCATGTCGACCCGCGCGTAATCAACAAAGTGGCCCCTCCTGTTCCTCAACCTGCAGTCCGGCCTGAGCCTCCAAAGAAAGAGTTGCCGGATGCCCCTGCGCCGAAAGTACAGCAAACTCCGCGCGAGGTAGACCCAGTCGTTCCCAAGCCGGATGCTCCAAAGCCGCCGCTGAAGCTCGACACTCCGGACATGCCAAAGCCGCAGCACGGGCTGGTGTTGCCCAAGGCCCCTTCCCTCGAGGATACCGTACAAGATTTGTCCAAGGCGCAGAACCCGGGCTCGCATGCAATCGGAGGCGGAGGCCGCGTTTCGGGCCGCAGCAGTCCTGGAGGGGGCGGAAGCGGCGGAACGGCCTACGGTGGGCTCGAGATGCTCACGCCGGATCAAGGCGTGGACTTTAACAACTATCTCCAGCGCGTCTATGTCACCGTAAAGCGAAACTGGTTTGCCATCATGCCGGAGTCCGTCGAGCTTGGGGAAAGAGGCATTGTGGTTTTAACCTTCAAGATCATGCGGGATGGCAGCGTCCCTGGCGCTGAGCCCGTTATTAACCGCAATTCGGGAAAAGAGCCGCTGGACCGCGCCGCTTACTCTTCCGTGCGCGCCTCCAACCCCTTCGAGCCTCTGCCTTCGCAATTTAACGGGCCATACATCGAATTGCGTTACACCTACCTCTACAACATCCCGCCAGAAAGTCTCAATCGACAGCAGTGAAGCTCGCGCGCCAGCAAGTGCTCGGCAGTCTTGTGCTCGCTTTACTTGTGTTCATAGTGCTGCTCTTGCGTGCTTGGCATATTCTGTTTCGATGAATTCTGGCATATCTGAACTGCCGCTGGTTGCCGTGGTTGGGCCTACGGCATCCGGAAAGTCCGCGCTTGGCGTGTGGCTGGCCGAACAATTCGGCGGAGAAGTGCTGGCCTGCGATTCGACGCAACTCTATCGAGGCTTTGATATCGGCACAGCTAAGCCTGGGCTCGCGGAGCGACGCGGTATATCTCATCATCTGATCGATTCCTTGACGCCAAGCGAGGCAACGACAGCTGGCGGATACCGTGAGAAAGCGTTGGTCGTGCTGAAAGATTTGAGGCGCCGCGGGCGCCTGCCGATTCTTACGGTTGGCACGGGATTGTACTTGCGCGCTTTGCTTGACGGTTTGGCGGACGTGCCGCAGCGCTCCGAAGAATTGCGAGAGAGGCTGCGTGCGAGCGCCGAAGCGCATGGGCCGGGTTACTTGCACCGGTTGCTTGCGCGGCTAGACCCTGAAACGGCAGCGAAAATCGCGGCGCCGGACGAGCAAAAACTGATTCGCGCTATCGAGGTCTGCGTGCTTGCACGCCGGCCCGTTTCGGAAGTGCACCGAATGGGGCGCACTCCGCTTGCAGGCTGGCGTCCATTGAAAATCGGATTGATACCGCCTCGCGAGACGCTCTACGAGCGCATCCACGAGCGCACGGACGCGATGCTGGCACAAGGCTGGATGGAGGAAGTACGCGGTCTGATGGAGAGCGGTTTACCGGAAAATGCCAAGCCCTTTGACTTTATCGGCTATCGCGAACTGCGAGAAGTTCTGCAAGGAAAGAAGAAACTCGAAGAAGCGCGCGCAGCGATTCAGCAAGCCACCCGACAATACGCAAAACGCCAGTTGACCTGGTTCCGCAAAGATTCGGACGTCCACTGGCTAATTGGTTTTGGCGATGATCCTCACGTACAACACGAAGGACGCGGGTGGCTCCGGCAGCAGGGCCTGCCAGATTCGCCGCAGACAAGCTGAGCGAGTATAATGACGCAAGTGAAGCGCGACCCTCTTCTATATGGTTCCCGCGGCGCATGGCTTCAGGACTGACTTCGTGACGAAAACTTCGCAAACTGTGTCGACGGCGGATCGCGCTTTGCTCGTTGGTTTGGGCTGGAAGCGCAAGCCGCGCTTTCCTGGCATGCCCGCGGGCGAGCAGGGCAGGGAATCGCTCCTGGAACTTGTAGAGCTGGCGCGCAGCGCCGGCGCGGAAATCGCTGGAACCGTTTTCCAAATGCGCGAATCGGCGGATCCGGCAACGCTTGTCGGCCGCGGCAAGCTTGACGAAATTCGCGCGGAGGCCACTGCGCATAAGGCCCCGCTGATTATTTTCGATAGCAACCTCTCGCCGATGCAGCAACGCAACATCGAAGAGGCCACCGAACGCCGCGTTATCGACCGCACGCAGTTAATTCTCGATATTTTTGCTAAGCACGCGCGCAGCCGTGAAGGCCAGTTGCAGGTCGAACTCGCCCAGTTGAACTACATGCTTCCCCGGCTTACTGGCAAGGGTACCTCGATGTCGCGTCTTGGAGGCAAGAGTGGCGGCGGAGGCTCCGGCGGAGCAGGTGGCGGCGCGGGGCGCATCGGAGTTCGCGGGCCTGGAGAAAAGAAACTGGAAACGGACCGCCGGCGCATTCGCGACCGTGTCGGGAAGATTCAAAAGAGCATCGAGGACATTCGTAAACAGCGCGCTTTGAGGCGCGAGGCCCGCAACGCAGTCCCGCTAGGAACCATCGCGCTGGTGGGCTATACAAACGCAGGCAAATCGACATTGTTCAATGCGCTGAGCCGCGCCGAGGTTTTGGTTTCCTCACGCATGTTCGCCACATTGGACCCGACCATCAGGGCGATTCGTTTGCCGTCAAATCGCCGCGTCCTGGTTTCCGATACCGTTGGATTCATCCGCGATCTGCCCAAGGCATTGCTCACCGCGTTTCGCGCGACGCTTGAGGAAGTACAGGAAGCCTCGCTGATTCTGCATGTGAGCGACGTCTCAAATCCACACCACTCCGAACTCGACGAAGAAGTGGACAAGATTTTGAACGACCTCGGCGTGGCGGACCGGCCAAAGCTCTGCGTTCTCAATAAAGTGGATCGGCTGTCGCCAGAGCAAAGAGCCGCGCTCATGCACTCCCACGCAATGGGGGCGGATACAAACGGTGGACCCGTGTTGGTCTCCGGGCTTACGGGAGAAGGTGTCGAAGAATTATTGCGCCGGATGGACGCGGCTCTCCCGGTCGATCCGGTGGAGACACTTTCGCTGCGCGTGCCGCTCGCGGAAGGGCGCACGCTGGCGCTGGTTCATGCGCTCGGCCGTGTGCTACATTCCGAAGTCGAAGATTCTCACATGCTGATGGATGCCGAAGTTCCCGTATCGATCGCCCGCAAGCTCAAGCTGAGCACTTTTGCAAAGGATGGAACTTCAAGCCGGACGCGTGCGTAATAATAAGAGGTGAGAGGGTTGCCATGATTACGTTTATTCTGTGGTGCATCTTGTTTTTCCTCTGTTGGCCTCTAGCGTTGCTTGCATTGGTAGTCTATCCCATTGTTTGGCTGGTTCTCTTGCCGTTTCGCATAGCGGGAGTCGCAGTGGACGGCGTTTTGGCGCTTTTGAGAGGACTTTTTTTTCTGCCTGCGCGACTGCTGCGAGGACCGCGAGCGATCTGACAGACAATCTGCCTGTTTGCACTAAAGTAACTTCCCCTCGGCCGTCGAAAAAACACCGATTCTGGCTGCTAAATAGGTCTTTCTTGAATAGTTTGCGCATGTTTGTCGGGCCACCCTTGCTGTGGAAACCTTGTGGAAACTCTTTTTTGCAAAAAGACTACGCGACAAATTGGGCGATCAAAAAGTTCACGCCGCGTGCCGGAAGTGTCTCTATCATGCTGAATATAAGAGGGTTAATAGGCCATCAGCCTCCGGCACGAGTTACTTATGCAGGTTGGCTTCTTCGTAATCGATTTCAGACATTTGCACAGGTTTGCAGCAGAGAGAGTACGGATAAGTACAGCCGCATCCCGGGCGCAACTCATTTCACTTGTTGACGTTACAGTACCGGCGGGGCTGTTGGAGGATTCATCCGCAGACCCCGACAGACGTTGACGACCGCCAAGCAGGAGTCTATAGTCATGCCAGCGGTGGCCGAAGCCTAAGGGGCGGCCTCCCCGCCGCCATGTTTCTATGAATCTCCCCAACTCACTGACGGTTCTGCGCATCTTTTTCGTTCCCCTGCTGATTGCAGTTTTGCTCACAAAGAGTCCAAACGTCGATTTCCGTGGTTTCCCCATGCATTTCGAATTTTGGGGAGTCTTGATTCTTCTTTTGGCCGCGGCGACAGACTGGGCCGACGGTTATTTTGCGCGGCGGCGCCTTCAAGTGACGACCCTCGGGATTCTTCTGGATCCAATCGCGGACAAACTGCTGATCTCCGCGGCCTTCGTTTCTCTCGTCGGCATGCAGCTGGTTCCGGCGTGGATGGTCGTGATTATTATTGGGCGTGAATTCACCGTGCTCGGCTTGCGCAATATCGCCTCTGCCGAGGGATTTACGATTGCGGCTTCCTTGCTGGGTAAGACGAAAATGGTTTTGCAGGTATGCGCTGTGGCGGTTTTGATTGCTGGCGCGCGTCATCCTTATCTGAATTCTCTCGCGCTTGTGCTTCTCTGGTTGGTGGTGATCAGTGCGCTGGTGTCGGCGGCGCAATACTTCCTGAAATTTTGGGGCCAGTTAGACGACCGCATCAAGCAGCGCCGCAAGCTGCGCATGATGGAGAGCCACAAAAAGTCCGAGGATGCCGTCCCTCTCTGAAGCTGATCGCCGATCTCTGCTTGCCGTGGCGCGCCAGGCGATTGCCGACGCCGTTTCCCTCCAGCCATCCGGCGAAGGTATTCTGCAAAATGGAGTGTTTGCGGAGAAGCGCGGAGTCTTCGTGACTCTGCACGCGCGCGGGCGTTTGCGCGGCTGCATCGGCGTTATTGAAGCTTTCGAGCCGCTCGGCGAATCCATCGCGCGATGCGCGGCCAACGCGGCCCTTCGAGATCCACGCTTCCCGCCGGTTCGCGTGGAAGAGCTTCCGGAATTACAAATCGAGCTTTCTCTGCTGTCTCCGCTCGAGCTGATGCTTCCTGAGAAAATCGAGATCGGAAAGCACGGTTTGCTGATTTCCCAAGGCTCGAAGCGCGGGCTTCTGCTGCCTCAGGTGGCGGTTGAGCACAAACTTGGCCGCGAGCAGTTCCTCGAAGACACCTGCCGCAAAGCGGGATTGAACGCAAAGGCATGGCAGGAGCCGGAAACACAAATCCATGGATTCACTTGCGAGGTCTTCTCGGAGAGTGCAAATACCGAGGAGTTGCCTGCGGCCGTTGACTGAAATCCCTCGTGCGTGCTGGTTGTGGGTCTTGGCCCGCGCCAAAGAGAAAAGGCCCGCTCGAGGAGTAACTCGCAGCGGGCCGGAAATTTCTGTTTAACGCCTATTGGGCCGATTATTCGATTTCGACGTAATCGCCCGTGTACATGGTGATCGAACTATAAGTGATCAGCACGGTGGAAGAGTTGCGGCTCACGTTGATGACGATGCCTTCGCCCAGAACTTCGCGCGGCAGATCATTCCACGTATATCGCCCGGGCGAGCTCCCGAAGCCATACAAGCGGTCCTGATACCCTTTCGTCTGAGGAGCAAGCTCCGCGAGCGATCCCTGGTACCGGAACACTCGAAAATAATCGCCTACTTTTACGCCCTTGTTGGTTCCGAGGTTGACATAGACTGTGTTGCCCCGGCCGGCGGATTGCTGATAGTCCTTTGATTCAACGATCATCGCGACTGGCTTGCCACTCACAGGCGCGAAATGGTCGAACACGCCTGGATCCTTGAGAGTGGGATCCGGCCGCTGCTGATAAGGCAGCACGATATCGCCACGCTGCATGTAGTCGCACGAGAGCGTGATTTGCGCAATCGCCACCTTCGGCTGAACCACAACGACTCGAAGCTGTCCGGCGTCCAGATAGTGTGTCCCCATCGCCTTTATCAGCTTGTCTTGCCACTTGAACCACTCCACATCCAGATCGTCCTTCTCAGGCCTCACCACGGAGTAGCGATCGCCGACGCGAACGCCTTTGTCCATGCCGCGATTGATATACACATAATCGCCGCGGGCGAATGTGATCTTATTATCCGACTGCTCGCCTGAGACCAAGCGAGTGGTGTCGGGGACCTTCTCGTCAGAGTAAAAACCCGAACAATAGACGGTCGAAAAAGTCGCCTGCGAGACATCAGGAGGCGTCTGTGCCGAGCAAATGCCGGCACCAGCAAAGACAAAAGTGCATAGAGCAGCTAATTTAGCGCGCATTCCGAGACTCCTTCAAACACGCCCTGTGGGCCGTGCGGGGACGATTCTTAGCGAAATTAACAGGGCTGCCCTCAGGCGTCAACAAATACGCCGGGATGGCTTTACACTTTTGCTACGGGCATGCTAGAAGCTTTATTCTCAATAACATGGCGCGGACGAGGCACAGGCAGAGTCTGTTTGGCGAGGGGATAAGGCGCATTTGCGCGGTCGCGGCAGCTTCCACGGCTGCGGAAATGGCCGATTTGGTCCGGGCGGGGCTTCGCGAAACTCCGACCATCGAGCTCCGTTTGGACTGGCTGCGCAACGATTCCGAGCGTTCCCGCTTCCTGCTTTGGCTGAAAAGGAACAGGCCGCGAGGCGCAACCTTCCTCGCCACCTGTCGTCGACGTGCGGGAGGCGGCAAACTCCGAGGAGGCGTCCAAGCCGAGCTTTACTGGCTGAACGAGGCCCGTGAGGCGGGCTGCTCCTGGTGCGACCTGGAAATCGAGACCGTTCGCGAGTTGCCCAGCGGTAAGACTCTCAGGGCACTCGGCTTGCCGTCGCGCATCTTGCTCTCCTTGCACGACTTCGAGCGCATGCCCCCGAAGTTGAAAACCATTCCTGCTGCCGCGCACCTCGACGCTGACGCTTTTAAGATTGCAGCCCAGGCTCGCACCATCAGCGATAGCCTCCGCCTCTTGCGCCTCACTCGCCGCTCGCCAACACTTGTCGCGGTCCCGATGGGCGAAGTTGGGCTCCCGGCTCGCATACTTGCGTTGCGAGAAGGTAGCGCTCTGGCCTACGCGCCCGTTGGGGAAGCCACTGCTCTCGGCCAAGTTGCCCTGCATGCCTTGAAGCATCTCTACCGGGCCCATGAGCTGACCCGCCGCACTCACGTTTACGGCGTCATCGGGAGCCCGGTCGGACACTCCTTATCGCCGCTGCTCCACAACACGGGATTTGTCGTGCGCAAAATCGATGCCGTCTATCTCCCTTTCCTTGCGAAAGATCTTAGCGATTTTCTGAAGGCCGTACCTGAATTCGGGATTCGCGGCTTCAGCGTCACAATTCCGCACAAACAATCCGTCCTGCGTCACCTGAAAGAGTGCGACCCGCTGGCCGCAGAGATCGGCGCAGTCAATACGGTCGTAGTCCGGCGCGATGGTTCGCTATTCGGTTGCAATACCGACTACATCGGGA
>Ga0206976_1181_pt1 | contig 14459 bp, 17 predicted proteins | sample Alteio_BWOrgHeat_82_FD_152926 | JGI IMG/M metagenome (GOLD analysis project Ga0206976, IMG submission 152926) | Enriched cells from forest soil in Barre Woods Harvard Forest LTER site, Petersham, Massachusetts, United States -... | ecosystem: Environmental > Terrestrial > Soil > Temperate forest >... | reverse complement strand
GCAGGTCAGCGGGTTCGAGATCGGCGCTCTACTCCTCGCAAGGCCATCAGTGGCTTGTTCGTCATGCGATGGAGGATAGGCAAAATCCAATCGTTTTGGAATGCCACTTTCGGTTAACCGGCAAACCGGAAGTTTCGAGGAGCCGGGTCGAAATGTCCGTATTGCCGACAACACAGCCACTGATGGCCTTGCGAGGAGTAGAGCGCCGATCTCGAACCCGCTGACCTGCATGCTGGTGACCCGGACCTATCTTGAAGTCCATCCTGGTTGAGGGCATAATGAGCGTGCTAGCCAACATTAAGACCAGAGAGGTGGTCGATGAAGACCTCGTGGCAAAGTGAATCTGGCGGTCTTGTATGTCGGTGGTCCGATCTTCTTGAAAGTGATCAGTCCACCTCGCCCGTTGTCCGGGAGGTTTTGCCCGGAGTCTATGAGCGCTTTGTGCCGCCGATGCCGGATTTTGCCGCACATAGTCTGTTGGGCTCGGGAAAGTGGTTCCTTCCATGGAACTATAGGTGGAGCGTACCGCGCGTCTTTATCGGTAGAGCAAGGTAGGCGGGACTCTCTAGTTCTGAGAGGATGACCGGCAATACGGAAATAACGGCCCGAAACTTCCGTATTGCCGACTAACCGGAAGTTATCGAAGCGGAGTTCGTTTTTGGTCCGCTACTCCGCGAGTGGTACCCAATCAGCTCGATGAGTCCTATGAGAGGACATGTCAAGGAAAAATATTCCCTCCGTCCTCTCGGAGAGGAGATGGATGTGGCAATTGGCATCCAGCCCAATCTGAGCTCTGGAGAGGCTTTGTGTTCGCGACGTTCCTCTCACAGACCAAGGCAATCGACGGTGTCTGCTCGACGGTTTCATAACTCGATGGTTCGACGCCTTCGGTCCGGAAGCCAGGCAAGCAAACCGGGGTGGCTCTAATACGCCAACCATGGTCCTATTTGAGACTCGAAGCCTATAGTTTTTTTCGGTTATGCGAGGGGGTATAGAGTGCATTTGGAGACTCGGTGCAGACAGCACGCGGAGTGGTCTAACTGATCGATTGATACTCTCCCTCGACCCGGAGCGTCGCAAGAAGCGATTGGCTAACCATCAGGTTAAGTCAACCTGGTCAATTGCCTGGGTTGTGTAGACGCTCAAGCTGCTTGCGATTTCAGCTGTTCAACGTCGAAACTCCCTCCTTTTTTCCAAAGAGCTAACGTGATGGCGGCGATCTTGCGTGCCAGCGTTAGGCGAGCCATATCCGGCTTCATGCCCTTGGCCAGCAATCTCGCGTAAAAGTCCTGCAGCGGTCCCGCACAACGACTGGCGTTCAGGGCTGCACTTTTGAAAATCTCCTTCATCGCGTGGTTGTGATTCTGATTCAGACCACGGATCTGTTGTGGCTTTTTGGAACGTTGCAGTTGTCCGTCTACATAACGATGCTGCGCGCTGTCGTGCGTCACCACCGCCAGGCCACTATAGGTCCACAGCTGCCTCTTACTGCGGAACCGGTGTGGCGTTTGCATCAGGGCCAGCAACAGTGCAGCCCGAAGCGGGCCGATTGAGGGAACCTGGCGCAATATTTTCACGGCCTGATGCTTCTGACTTTCGGCCAACAGTTCTCCACGCACGGTGTTCCGCAAAACAAGTAGTCCATCCAGCTGCTGATAGAACAGCTCCGCGCGGCGGTGCACGCCGACCTGCGCAATCTTGCTCAACCATTGTTCCCCATGGCGGTGCGGCATAGACCTGCTTGCCGGCGCAGCAAATGCCCCAGCTGTGGTACAACGCCTTGAGCCGATTTTTGAACGCGTTTCAGGTCCTTGCTGATGGTCAGATAACTACGTGCCAATTCCCGCAACGTCTGCAGCCCATTTTCTCCGTGGTAGACCGCGCGCAGCAGGCCGGCGCGCAGCAATTCGGCAGCTTTCGCGCATCGATCTTGTCGCTCTTGCTGCCCTCTTTCAACAAAGCGTTGCGACGCGGGTTGCAGACCACCATCTCCCTCACGTGGGGCTTGAGCACGTCGTACAGCCACGCCGCCCAAGTCCCTTCTTCCAACGTCACATGCAGCTCTCCGCGCAGCCCATGCAGGAAATCGAGCACAGTGCTGGATTTGTTTTCCACGATCGACTCCATGACCAACTTCCCCGCACCATTTACAACCGCAATCGCAATCGCTTCCTTGTGAACGTCCAGGCCGATATACTTCACATTGCTACTCAGCATGCTGGGTACCTCCTTGGGGGGAGAGTGATTCTTCTGAGGGACCACTTCCCCCAAGGTCAAGTGTCATACTTCCAGAGCCCGCCGCAAACACACCTAGCGCCGACTCAGTGGCCTCGACCGATACAGGCGGATGCTCCTGCGTCCCCCTTCCGCTATCTGGCCCCGTGAAACTCCCAATCGGGAGAGGCACCAAAGCGCTAAATCCTGGGGGTGTGGGGGCAAAGCCCCCACAAGCATGTGTTGCCGACCCAGACTGCCTTCTTAAGCAGGGCGCCCTCTCATAATGCGTGCATTGGCGATAATGCGTAAACGCAGACCATCGTGGGCGACCTAGGCGTTTCCCAATACTGATCTTCTCGCAGGAGTCCAAGCCTGCTTTCATGAGCGATTTGCTCTCGATTTTTCATAGCTGAGCCCAGTTACCGAATTCGTCTTACATAGAGTTGGCCGCTGCGCATTGACACGGCGTATACCTTGACCTTCTACAGCTTGCGTTGTATATGTAGAAGTCATAGGCATGAAGAACACAGACGACAGGTTCGACCTTCCGCAAGGCACGCTCGACCTTCTCATCATGAGGGTCGTTGCGCTCGGACCCATTCACGGCTACGCCATCGCGCAAAGAATTCAGCAGATCTCCCGCGACGCCCTCCAGGTCCAGCAGGGATCCCTCTATCCCGCGCTCCATCGCCTCGAATATAAAAAGTTGCTCAACTCTCGCTGGAAGCCCTCCGAGACTGGCCGGGAGGCCAAGTTCTATGAGCTCACTTCCAGGGGACGGACTCATCTCAAGGTTGAAACCGAAAACTGGACGCGCCTGACTGACGTAGTGAGCCTCATTCTCAAGGGAACCCTGGAGGGAATCTGATGGGCTGGTTACGGAGACTTTTCTCTCGCGAACGATTGGAGGCGGATCTGGACAAAGAGCTGCGCTTCCACTTTGAAAACCAGGTGGCCGACAAGGTTCGTTCCGGCCTACCGGAAAGCGAAGCCCGCCGGCTCACGCAAATCGAGTTCGGCGGAATCGAGCAGATTAAGGAAGACTGCCGCGAGCGACGCGGAACCATGTGGCTTGAGTCGCTACTGCAGGATCTTCGCTTCGCGCTGCGCATGTTTGCGAAGTCGCCGGGCTTCTCGGCCATTGCGATTCTGACGATGGCGCTGGGCATCGGAGCGACGACGGCGATTTTCAGCCTGCTCGACGCCACGTTGCTGCATCCGCTGCCCTACCCGCACCCGGAAGAGCTGGTGCGGATCGAAGACGATCTGCCTGGTGCGGGCGCTACGGACGCGGGCATCTCGATTCCGGAGTGGAAGGATCTGCGGCGTTCGGGAATTTTTCAGTATGTTGTGCTGCAGATTATCGGGTCGGCGAACCTGACGGGTGTATCGCAGCCATCGCGGATGCAGTATGAAGGGGTGTCGCCGGCGTATTTTGCGATGCTGGGGGTGAAACCGGAGCTGGGGCACACGTTCGATCCTCAGGATCAAACGGCGGGGTTCACGCTGGATGTGGTGATCAGTGACGGGTTGTGGAAGCGGGCTTTCGGGAGCGATCCGCACATCGTGGGAAGAAGTTTGCGGGGGGACAACGATTTGTATCGGGTGATCGGGGTGATGCCGCCGGGTTTTCGCGACCCGGGGCGAACCGTGGGCGAGAGGAATACGGAACAGTGGGCGGCGTTGGGTTTTTCGGATGATCCGGCTCAGGCCCCGAACCGCAGTTTGCGGTTGCCCCTGGAAACGGTCGGGCGCCTGAAGCCGGGGCTGACGGTTGCAGCGGCGCAGAGCCAGCTGGACGCGCTGACTGCGTCGTTGCGGAAGCAATTTCCGGACGATTATCCGGCCGACAGCAAGTGGACAGTGCGGTTGGTGCCTCTGGAGGAAAACGTGGTGGGCAACGTTCGCCAGTCGCTGATCCTGCTGTTGGGCGCAGTGGCGCTGGTGCTACTGATCGGCTGCGTGAATGTAGCGAATCTGCTGCTGGCGCGGGCCAGCGCGCGATCACGGGAGATGGCGGTGCGCCAGGCGCTGGGAGCGGCACGCAAGCGGCTGGTGCGGCAATTGCTGACGGAGAGCCTGCTGCTTTCGCTGCTGGGCGGAGTGGCGGGGTTGGTGATTCTGTTCTGCATGAAGGGATTCTTGCTGCGGCTGATTCCGGAGAGCCTGCCTCGGCTGAACGACCTGTCGATCAACTGGACGGTGATGCTGTTCGCGCTGGCGGCTTCGATCGCAGCCGGGGTAATTTTCGGGCTGGCGCCCGCGAGGCAGGCAGGGCGGTTGAATCTGGCAAGTACGCTGAGGGTGGAAGGGCGTGGGTCGAAGGGTTCCACGGAACAGACGCGCACGCGGCGCGTGCTGGTGGTGACGGAGTTTGCGCTGTCGCTGGTGCTGATGGTGGCCGCGGGCCTGCTGCTGCGCAGTTTTTGGGATTTGTACCAGGCGCCGCTGGGATTCAATCCGCAGCATGTGATGTCGGTTCAGTTGTGGCTGCCGAGCCCCAACGATCCGAAGACGGACATTTATGGAACGGCTGCTCAGGAGGCAGTGTTTGCGCGCGAATTGCTGCGGCGCAGCCGATTGCTGCCGGGAGTGCAGGAGGCGGCTCTGGGCTCGGAGCCGTCGATTCCGCTGCACCACGACGGCAACCGGAGCGCGCTGATCGTGGAAGGACGCCAGACACAGAGCAAGCAGCCGCCTTTGGTGGAGCGGTCCGAGGTTACGCCGGAATATTTTCATCTGCTGAAGATTCCGGTGCTACGGGGCCGTCTGTTCAACGACGGCGACGACGAGAATGCGCCGCTGGTCGCCGTGATCAACCAGGCGATGGCGGAGACTTACTGGCGGGGCGAGAATCCGCTTGGGAAGCGGCTGAGGCTTGGCCGTGGGAGGCTTGGGGTTGGCCTCCCTCCGAGCAAGACCTGGATCACGATCGTCGGGGTGATCGCGGACGCTCGAACCGAGTCGCTGGCGAACGCGAGCGTTCCGCAACTCTATCTGAGCCTGTACCAGGAGACGCCCAAGGAGTTGGCCGTCTTTCTGCGTGGAGACCTGAATGCGAGTGCGATCCCGGAAGAGGTGCGGGCGATTGTGCAGTCAGTGAATCCGGAGCTGCCTGTTTACGGCGCGCAGACGCTCGATGACGCGGTGTCGGCGTCGCTGGAGCAGAGACGATTCTCGATGGATATTGTGGCGGCCTTCGCGATAACGGCGCTGCTGCTGGCGGCGCTGGGAATTTATGGGGTGATTTCCTATCTCGTGAGCGAGCGCACGCGAGACATCGGCATACGGCTCGCGCTGGGCGCGCAGAGAGAGAAGATCATGGCCATGGTTCTGCGTCAGGGACTGGGACTGGCGATGGCGGGCGCCGCGCTGGGACTGGTGGGATCGGTGGTCGTGTCGCACCTGATGGCAGGTTTGCTCTATGGCGTAATGCCCATCGATCCTCTTACATTTGTTGGCGTCACCCTAGTGCTCACAGGTGTGGCGCTTGTGGCCTGTTATATCCCCGCGCGGCGGGCAATGCATATCGACCCGATGATCGCACTGAGATACGAGTAGTTTTTCGAAGTCCTCGATGTGGCTCGGATTGAAGTGAAAGCATAGGATCTTTCATGAGAATCCTGAGACGGTTTCTGGCGCGTGTGAAGAACTTCGCAATGGGGCAGCGAAGCCGCGAATTCGGCATCCGCAGGCAGCGTACGCCGTCGTGGAGCGGTAGAACAGCCGAAACAGTCTCTTGCCCGGGAAAGGCGACGTCATCTCAGCAAGGGCATGCACTTGCGGCAACCGGCCATGTGCTCTCTAAGGGCCGCATTCGCTATCAATGGCGTTCTGTGTGGCTCGCGCCGTGCGTTCCACGAAGCGTTCACGGGTGACCTCCATGCCAGGCGGGCATTCCTGCGCCGCTGCCAGTTCTTCATTGCAGGAATCGAACATATCGATGAGAGCGGAGCGAAGAGGACACATTGCTGACATCAGAACCTCACAGGTGGGCAGCAAGAATATCGGGCCGATTAAGAAGAGGCTTCGCAACCGCAATTAAGTCTCTGGGACCGTCGACGGAGGCCAGAACGTCAATCTCGCTTAGTAAACGCGGCATGGCACTAATGCTGGTCAGGGCTAGGGTCTGCAACTGTGGCCTCAACGCATGCACCGCTGCGAGTGCAACTTTCCTCTCTTGTGTCGAGAGGGTATGGCAAAAAATGACGAGGTCTATGTCACAAGTTGTGATGATTCTCTCAACCTCGTCGATGTCCGTTGCGTTCAGAACGCGAAGGTCGCCCCTCTCCGAGACCATGAGCCTCGTATGCAGTAAAAGCGGGACGCGCCCGTAAAGAAGAATGCACGAGGGGGAGGCCATGACCAACTCCAATTTTTAAACGAATAGTTAATTCTGAGTCTATAGGTTTTTGACCAACCGTGTCTGTTCGATGTGCGAACCACCATTGTGGCCCTACTGACAATCGTGATCCGACAAAAGGTCGCTTTGCGGGGAAAGCCCCGCTGAGGTTTTGCACACAGAGGGCAAGGGAGAGTACTGTTGAAGATACTTCTCCGTGCCACTTTTCCGATGCTGGGGTCGCGCTATTTCCGGTGAGACGACTTGGTCCGGTACTACCGCTCAGATTGGAAAATTCTCATGTTTGCCAAGAGTAATTATGCCCATAGTCTCAACGAGGAGGGCACCTTCCATTCCATTTGTCTGCGTTGCTTTCGCACTGCGGCTTCGGAGGACAGCGAGCCGCGGCTCGCTGAAGCGGAGGGGCAACATCAGTGCGTGGCCGGGGAGCTCGAAACCATGCGTGGTCATCCGCGAAGATGGCACGGGCTTAAAGCCTCCTGAGGTAGCCCCCTTAGCCATCTCTCAAACGTGACGTTTTCCTAATATGAAGGGATAACGTCTTCTGCCTGGCATAAGTCGAGGCACTTTTTCTTGGCCGAACCACGGTAGAGCTTGCACCTAGTACCTCCAAGGTCGATGTTTGAGTGTTCCTCACTCAGGAATTTTGTTTTAAGTATTGACAGGGTCATTTGGAGCCCCTATTGTTAGCAGTCGAAGGCCGAGAGTGCTAACACGCACTGATTTGTCAGCCATCCTGCCCTGCGAATCATATTCAGAATTTCGTAGCCAGTAGCGCGAGGAAACCCTCGTGTCAAGGAGAAGTAACGCAATGGCAACCGCAACTGCAACTCCATCCTCAGTTACGAGTTTCACTCCCCTCCATGACCGCATTCTGGTGCGGCGTGTGGACGAGATCGAATCGATTCGTGGTGGCATCATCATTCCCGACTCCGCCAAAGAAAAGCCGCAGGAAGGTGAGGCTGTTTCTGTCGGTAAGGGCAAGTCGAATGATGAAGGGAAAGTCTTCTCGCTCGACGTAAAGCCCGGAGATCGCATTCTGTTCGGCAAGTACTCGGGCACCGAAATCAAGATCGATGGCGAGGAATTCCTTATGATGCGCGAGGAAGAAGTTCTCGGCATTCTCAAGAAGAAATAGGCGGGCGGTGGACCCGCTGGCTGCGAAGTTTTGCTGGGCGAGTACCAGCTTCTGCTCGCTGGCTCATGAAGCACACAGAGGTCAGCACTCAAAGCTAATGACCTGGCCGGCAAGTCCCGGCTCTTTTGAAGGAGAATTGAAATGGCAAAGCAGATTCTGCACGGAGAAGATTCGCGTCAGGCAATTTTGCGCGGTGTGAACAAGCTGGCGAACGCCGTCAAGGTGACGCTCGGACCCAAGGGTCGCAACGTCGTGATCGAGAAAAAGTTCGGATCTCCCACCATCACTAAGGATGGCGTGACGGTGGCCAAAGAGATCGAACTGACAGACGCACTGGAAAACATGGGCGCACAGATGGTGCGCGAAGTAGCTTCGAAGACCTCGGATGTGGCCGGGGACGGCACCACAACTGCGACAGTGCTGGCCCAGGCAATCTATCGCGAAGGCGTGAAGACAGTTGCCGCCGGCGCCAATCCGATGGCTCTCAAGCGTGGCATCGACAAGGCCGTGGAAGCCATCGTGGGCAAGCGTGATGAGCAGGGAGTGGTTCACGGCGGCGCACTGGCCAAGTTTTCCAAGCCCGTGACCGGCGAGATGATCTCCCAGGTGGGCACCATTTCGGCCAACAGTGACGCGACTATAGGCAACATCATTGCCGAGGCCATGCAGAAGGTCGGCAAGGACGGCGTGATTACGGTCGAAGAATCGAAAACGCTCGAGACCCAGTTGGAAGTGGTCGAGGGCATGCAGTTCGATCGCGGCTACCTGAGCCCTTACTTCGTCACCGATCCGGACCGGATGGAAGTCTCGCTCGAAGAGCCTTACATCCTGATTCACGAAAAGAAGATCAGCTCGATGAAGGACCTCCTTCCGTTGCTCGAGCAGGTTGCCCACAATAGCAAGCCGCTAGTGATAATCGCGGAGGACATAGACGGCGAGGCCCTCGCGACGCTGGTGGTGAACAAACTGCGCGGCACCTTGAAGGTGGCTGCGGTCAAAGCTCCTGGTTTTGGCGACCGCCGCAAGGCGATGGTGGAAGACATCGCCAAATTGACCGGAGGCAAGCCCATCACGGAGGATCTCGGCATCAAGCTCGAGAACGTGAAGGTTGAAGATCTGGGTAGCGCCAAGCGCGTGACCATCGACAAGGACAACACCACCATTATCGAAGGCCGCGGCGATTCGAAGTCTATCGAAGGCCGTGTTAAGGAAATTCGCAGTCAGATCGAGAAGACTACCTCAGACTACGATCGCGAGAAGCTCCAAGAACGTCTCGCCAAGCTCGTGGGCGGCGTGGCTGTCATCAAGGTGGGTGCGGCAACTGAGACCGAGATGAAGGAGAAGAAGGCTCGCGTTGAGGATGCCATGCATGCTACTCGCGCCGCGGTTGAGGAAGGCATCGTTCCGGGCGGTGGCGTGGCCCTGCTTCGCTCGGCCAAAGACGTGGAAGACCTGATCAAAACTCTCGAAGGCGATGAGAAGATCGGTGCACAACTCGTTTGCCGTTCGCTCGAAGAGCCCTTGCGCCAGATCGTCGGCAATGCAGGCGAAGAGGGTGCCGTGGTCGTAGGTAAGATCATAGAGAACAAGAACCCGCATTACGGCTACAACGCCGCTACCAACAAGTACGAAGACCTGGTAGAGGCCGGCGTGATCGACCCGACCAAGGTTACCCGCACAGCGCTACAGAATGCAGCATCGATCGCTGGTCTTATGCTGACAACCGAAGCCATGGTCTCGGATATCCCCGAACCTAGGTACGTTGCTTCGGGCGGAGGACACGGCGGCGGAATGGACGATATGTACTAAGAGCGTCCAGTCACTGCAGGCAAAGAGCAAAGGCCATCCTGGTGGATGGCCTTTCGTCTTGTTATCGGCTCCCTCATGGTTCTCAGCTAAGTCAACCCATTTGACAGACAGTGGATTGCCCACCGTGCACTCACATGTCTTCGGTGCCAAATTCCTGCTGCGATTAAACCCGCACCTGGGGATGGAACTGCGCTTTGAAGTCCGCTGCGGAATGTTTCGGGGTGTTTGTTCGGTTCTGGTGCAAACTTTTCAGAATGAGTGACTGATGGTTTGGGGAGAATTTTTGCAGGATTATGCAGCAAGAACAGCAGCCCAAATGTCCGGAGTCGATACAGGTCTACCCGGTAAGCTCCCGATCTTGAACTGTTGTTTCCGAATCTTCTCTGCAGGTTCGATGCCGCTTATCGTTATTGTCGCTGTGTCGAATCGCTTGAATCCAAGCATCGCCCGAAGCCGCTGCTTGATGCGGCGAAGATCCTGCTCCACCACATTGTTCAGGTACTTGCTGGACCGTATTCTCACACGGCGTGCCCTCGTTCCCACTGATTGCAACTCCGTGATGGCTCGATGTGAAGCCGCGTAAGCATCCAGCGTAATGACCCGCCGTATGCCATGCTTTTTCATTGCCTTGCCAAAGAAGCGCTTGGCTGCCGCGACATCGCGTTGTTCACTCAACAGGAAGTCTACCGTTCGACCCTGCTTATCCGCTGCTCGATAAAGGGTAGGTCCACCGGCCCTTCACCTTGATATAGGTCTCATCACAACGCCATGACCTACCTACCGGCCGCGAGTACTGGCTCCAGCACTTCTCGAACTCAGGTACAAAGCGTTGTACCCAGCGCAGAATCGTTGTGTGCGCCAGCGCTCGTTCCGCCATCATTTGGACCAAGTCCCGAGAGCTCAGTTTGTATCTGAGGTACCAGCGCACGCAAAGCACAATGATTTCCCGGTCGAAATGCCGCCCCTTGAACAAATCCAACGCTCTCATCCTGGACCATTATCGCCGTCCATTCCATCGCCTCAGAGTTTGCACCAGAACCAGATTGCCTACCTCCGCGCGCGTCACGTGGTGCTCATCCGAATTAAAGATCCGGGCGAAGGATTCTCTTTACAGGAAAATCTCGATACAGCTGCGAACAATCCGCCTGATGATCCTATGCGCCATCTGAAGCACCGCGAGACGCAGGGGATTCGTCCGGGGGGATATGGGATTTTGCTGGCCAAGAATCTGGTCGATGAGCTGTTCTACGGAGAAAAAGGGAATGACGTGCTGCTCATCAAATACATCAATGATGAGCGTAGATGGTCGGCTTCTCCACCGCTTTGAGCTTGGCGGGGAATTCTCTCACCCGGGATTTCGGTAAGTCCACTGGCGGCTTGGCGTCCGGTTTTCAACTGAAGCGATGCGCTGGGCATTGCCACGATCCGCGCCGATTAGGAAACGGTTTGCAACTCTTTACCCTTGGACTTGATCGCACTGAGTAGGTTTTGCCACGATTCATCGAAGGATTTGGCCCCGTTCGATTGCAGGTCGGTCGCCAGCTGTTCGAGGTCAATTCCGGCCTTTCGAAAATCGTTTAGCACAGTCTCGCAGTCTCCTCCGTCTCGCGGAAGAGTTCCGGCCAGTGTGCCATGATCTCCGAAAGCCAGAAGAGTTTTCTCGGGCATTGTGTTGATCGTGTTTGGCGCAGCCAAAGCAGCGATATAAAGAACGTCGGAAGCCTTTGGGTCCTTGGTGCCGGTACTGGCAAACAGGAGTCTCTGGGGCCGAGCGCCAAAGTTGGCCAAACGCTGCCAGCGGTCCGAGGCCAGGATATCGCGGTAAGCTTTGTATACCTGCTGGCCGACGGCAATGCCGAGCTTGTCCCGTAGTTGATCGGGTACTTTTTCCATCGTTGCGCCGTCCCAACGGCTAAGGAAGACCGAGGCTACGGATCGAATGTCGGGACTGAGGCCCGCTGCAATACGCTGCTCGAGCCCACGCATGTAAGCGTCTGCCGACGCCAGATACTGCTCTCGAGAAAAAAGAAGCGTGACGTTAATAGCGACACCAGCTGCGATCGCCTCCTCGATAGCCGGATTTCCTTCCTTCGTCCCGGGAATCTTGATGAAGAGGTTCGGACGGTTTGCCTTCTTGTGCAAGGTAGCCGCGGCGGCTACAGATCTCTTGGTGTCATAAGCGAGAAGAGGTGACACCTCAAGCGAAACAAAACCATCATTGCCTGCTGTGCGCTCGTGAACTGGGGCAAAGAGGTCGGCGGCTCGGGTCAGATCCTGCAGGGCCAGTTCAAAGAACAACTTCTCGCCTGAAAGACCGGTTGACAGGAGACGTCCAATCTCCGCGTCATAGGATTTGCTCTTTGAGATGGCATGCTCAAAGATGGTTGGATTCGAAGTCAGTCCTGTGACGGAAAACTCATCGATATAGCGCTTCAGTGTTCCGTTGTCCAGCAAGTCGCGCGTAATGTTGTCGAGCCACAAGCTTTGCCCGAGATTATGGAGTTCCTCTGTCGCTTTCATTGCTCCTCCTGCTCAACCCATTTGCCTCGCCGCGCGTTGCTTCCTGACGCCTATCGCAACAATTCTGCTCCCAAAGCCTCTGCTTCGTCATCCGCCCGACAATGGAAAGCCACTGCGAAGATTCGCTAAGTGCAATCAGGCCGCACGATGCGGAAGCCTCCAATTAGGCCGGATGTAGTGGCAGGTGTAGCCATTTGGATATCGTTCCAGGTAATCCTGGTGTTCGGGCTCAGCTTCCCAGAAAGGACCAGCCGGTTTTACTTCAGTCACCGCTTTTCCGGGCCATATTCCCGAGGCATCGACGTCGGCAATCGTCTCTTCTGCGGTCCGTTTCTGTTCATCGCTTGTATAGAAGATCGCCGAGCGATAGCTGCCTCCGAGGTCGTTTCCTTGCCGATTCAGTGTGGTTGGATCATGAATCTGAAAGAAGAACTCCAGCAGCTTTCGATAGCTCAGTTCCTGGGGGTTAAAGACGATCTCGATCGCCTCGGCATGGTTTCCATGATTGCGATAGGTGGCGTTGGGAACATCACCGCCGGTATATCCGACTCGCGTCGAGATGACGCCCGGATAGCGGCGCAACAAGTCCTGCATGCCCCAAAAGCAGCCACCGGCTAGTATTGCAGTTTCGTGTGATGGGGACATCTTCTATTTCTCTCCTTTGGCTCAAAAAGTTTGAGATATTCGCCGTAGCCTTCGTCTTCGAGCTCGTCGACGGGAATGAAGCGCAGGGATGCCGAATTGATGCAGTAACGCAATCCCCCGGCATTTTTGGGGCCGTCATCAAATACATGACCCAAGTGGCTCGCACCGTGGCTCGAGCGCACCTCAGTCCGGTTCATTCCATGACTGTTGTCAGACAGTTCCTCGACGTTTTCGGACTCCACGGGCTTTGTGAAACTTGGCCAGCCACAGTCGCTATCAAATTTGTCGAGGGAAGAAAAGAGCGGTTCACCGGAAACGATGTCCACGTAGATACCTGGCTCATCGTGATCCCAATACGCATTCTCAAACGGACGCTCGGTACCGTTCTGCTGCGTAACCCGAAATTGTTCCAGAGAAAGGCGAGATATAGCGCGAGCATCTTTTGTGTATTTGGACATGCAACATTCTCGTTGATTCGATGAATCTACCGGCTAGTAGTTTGATCGTTTGGATCGTGGAATGATGCAGACGTAGACCTGTGGTGGGATCTGGTCTGAGCTTCCTAGAGAGCGGTAGCTCCTCCTGCCTCATAAGTCTAGAACGTGGCTCGTCATGGCGAAAAGCGTGTCGCTAAAGCTGCGCTCATCAGCGCGGTACCTCCACTGGCCTACCCGATCTTTTGTACCAGTGAGATTGTTAGTGTAGCGCGGCAGGTGTTGTAGTTATCCCGTCGCAGTCGGGAGTGTGGAAAAGTGGGAAGCGTTGTTGGCTTTCCACTTTTCCATGCCCCGGGTTGTTTTCGATCTGCCAGGCAGCCGGTGCCGGCGGCCTGTAACCTAACGAGGAGTGTGGCCTCACGGTGTTGTAATGCACGCGCCACCGCTCGGCCAGCACCTGGAGCTCCTTCAATGAGTAGAAGATCTCTCCGTTCAGGAACTCGTCCCGTAACTTGCTGTTGAACGATTCGCAGTAGCCGTTCTCCTAGGGAGAGCCGGGTTCGATGTAGAGGGTCTTCGTTCCCGAGCTAAGAAGCCACTTCCGCAGATCCTTCGCCATGAACTCCGGGCCATTGTCCGAACGGATATGCTCCGGGATTCCGTGCTCGATCATGGCGTCGGCAAGTACCTCGATCACGTTCTGGCGGTTCAGCCTGCGCCGGGGACGGATCGCCAGGCATTCGCGTGTGAACTCATCGATCAGGTTCAACATCCGCACTCTCCTTCCCTCCTGCGTAAACGTGCTGACGAAGTCATAGGCCCAGACATGATTCGCCCGCTCCGGACGCAGCCGCACACACGATCCGTCATTGAGCCACAACCGTCCTCGTGGCTTCTGCTTCTGGGGAACCTTCAGCCCTTCGCGGCGCCAGATGCGTTCTACCCGGTCCTTGCCCACTCGCCAGCCCGCACGCTGCAAAAACACCGTAATGCGGCGATAGCCGTAGCGGCCATATTCACTGGCCAGCTCAACAATGGCCCGGGTCAATGCATCTTCGTCCTCACCCTGTGTCGGCTGGTAGCGTTGCGTGCCGCGTGGTTGATTCACCAGTTGGCACGCTCGCCGCTCACTCATGCCATGCTCTCGACTCGCATGGCTCACCGCACAACGCCGCCGTTCCGGGCTTAGAAGTTTCCCGAGGCGATGTCCTTTAACACCAGCTTATCCAGGCTCAGCTCTGCCACCAGCCGCTTCCGCTTCGCGTTCTCCTGCTCCAGCTCCTTCAGCCGCCGGGCCTGGTCCACCCGCAAACCGCCATACTCTTTACGT
>Ga0206976_1242_pt1 | contig 14528 bp, 15 predicted proteins | sample Alteio_BWOrgHeat_82_FD_152926 | JGI IMG/M metagenome (GOLD analysis project Ga0206976, IMG submission 152926) | Enriched cells from forest soil in Barre Woods Harvard Forest LTER site, Petersham, Massachusetts, United States -... | ecosystem: Environmental > Terrestrial > Soil > Temperate forest >... | reverse complement strand
ACACAGAAATAGTGAATCGATTCGAGCTAAAGGATTTTCGATGACTCCGGGAGTTGGAGCTTCTAACGTGCCGCGGGTGGCGCGACAGGCTGCTTTTCGAGAAGCTGCTCTTTACGGTAGATCAAGGAATTGATGTCGTAAGTGGCAAGCTCAAAACCGTGTCCATGGGTAATCGCATCCGTAGGGCACGCTTCGACGCAGTAACCGCAGAAAATGCAGCGCGAATAATCAATATTGTAAACGCTGGCGTAACGTTCGCCTGCGGAGATGCGGCTGGCATCGGTGTTTTCCGCGGCTTCGATGTAAATACAATTGGCAGGGCACGCCGCCGCGCAGAGAAAGCACCCAACACACTTCTCCAGGCCGGATTCGTCGCGATGCAGCACGTGAATGCCCCGGTAGCGCGGCTGAAAATGCACAGGTTCAAACGGGTAATTCTCCGTGACCGTTTTCCGAAACATATTTCGAAAGGTCACGCTGAAACCCTGCACCAGCGTGCTGAACGTCTCGCCGACTTCCCTGAAGATGGATGCCATGGTTAGGAGTCTAACAAACGTCCTTTACACGGGCAAATAGGTAAGTTCTCAGCCGCGACTAAGTCGCTCACGCCTTCAACGCGTCAATGATTTGTTTGCCATGAAAACGGCCGTTTTCGATAAAAATGTCGCCGGTGTGCCGACCGCCGATGACCACACCCGCCAAATGGATTCCGGGCACATTGCTTTCGAGCGTGTTAGGGTCAAGCGCAGGCTTGCGCGTATCGGGATCGAGACGCACGCCAAGGCTTTCGATAAATCCATAATCGGGATGATAGCCGGTCAATGCGAAGACCTGTTTCGCCGGCAATCGCTTCTCGCCCGCTCCATTCTGCACGACAACTTCATCTCTGGTGATTTGTTTCACGCGCGTCTCGAACAGTGCTTTGACTTCTCCCGCTTTGATGCGGTTTTCGATATCGGGGCGCACCCAATACTTGATCGAAGCGCCCAGCTCCGCGTTCCGATGTACCAAGGTCACGCGCGCGCCGTTTCGGAAAAGATCAAGCGCGGTTTCGGCGGCGGAGTTCTTGCCTCCGATCACGACGACGTCCTGGTTCCAGAATTCGAAAGGTTCCGTGTAGTAGTGCGAAACGTGCGGCAATTCTTCGCCGGGTATGCCCATCACGTTCGGAAGATCGTAGTAGCCGGTCGCGACACTGATTTTTTTGGATGTGTATCGCTCTTCGATTCCCTTTTCCGTCTGCGTCACGACTGTAAAGTTGCCGTCGTGCCCGTCGACACGAAGCACACGCTCGAAAAGTCGCAACTCTAATCCATAGTGTTCCGCAGTCTTCCGGTAGTACTTCAAGGCCTCGACGCGCACAGGCTTTTCCGCTGCGCTAATCAGCGGCAAATCACCGATTTCGAGAAGTTCCGGGGTCGTAAAAAAGACCATGTTGACGGGGTAATGGTAAATCGAGTTGCACAAACAACCTTTGTCGATCACCAAGGGCTTCATTCCCGCGCGCTTCGCCTCAATGGCGCACGCCAGCCCGGTCGGCCCTGCACCTATGCAAATAATGTCGTAAGTTGTCATAACGTTTTTAGTTTGCCGGGGGAGCGTAAGAATTGCAAATTCGAACCGAATTACTGGATTGGCGGCGACTCCAAAAGGTCAGTCAGCTCACGTCGGAACGATGCCAGTTCGTCCAAGCGATCCGGCGTCGCGTCTAGTTCGGTTTTCTTCCAAACAAACACTTCGCCTCTGCCGCGCTTGAGCCGCACGCTCAGGTTGCCATCAACGAGAAAGGATGGCGGCGCAAGGAGTTTCAGCCCTCCATTTGGTATGGGCGACAAAAGCGCCGCGCACTCGCCGCGCCGCACACACAATGCACTCTCGTAAGGAGGAATCGCGATAGGCCGAAAACCCGCTGCGAAAAGTCTCTCCAAAACCTGCATCTGCTGAGGACTGAATTCGATCATCTGTGGAAGTCGTAGGGGCACGGCACACCGTGCCACGTCTTCGATGTGGAGGTGAATCGCCTAAGCCGCGGTAGAATCCGCCGCGTCCGAGGAAGTTCCTTCGAGCTGTCCAAGAATCTCCCGCAACGTCACGATCAACTCATCGCGGGAAACATGGCTCTTCTTGAACTGAATTCGGAACCTGAAACTCTCGTTCTCGGGCTCAAATTGAAAAATGAAGGGCTGCGGCCTCTGAGGACCGCCTTGCTCATCGCGCCGTTCACGTCGCGCTTCGTCTCGCGTCAACCCGCCTTGCATGATGCGGTGCATCATCTCGATCATCTTTTTTTCGGTCGGCTGACGCGCAATCTGCAGCAGCAGCGACTTCGAGATGATTCCGTGCTCGACGCACTTCTTCCGCAATGACTCTGGAATATTTCGGAGAGAAAGCGTCTCCGTAACCGAAGACCGCGCCCGCCCAATTTTCTTGGCGACATCTTCGTGCGTGTATTCGAATTGCGTTGTCAAACGGTGCAAACCGTCAGCTTCTTCAAATGGAGTTAGATCTTTGCGCTGAATATTTTCAATGAGCGCGATTTCGAGCGTTTCCGCGTCGTCTGCCGTTTTCTCGATACAAGGAACTTCACGCAGCCCCGCCGCACGCGAAGCGTGGTAGCGCCGCTCACCGGAAATAATGTAGTAGCAGTCTTCGCGCGGGACAAACCGAACCAGAAGCGGCTCAAGCACGCCTTTCTCTCGAATCGACTCCGAAAGATCGCGCAAATCTCCCAGCGCCTTGCGAGGCTGGTCCGGATTGGGGCGGATCTGATCCACGGGGATCATCCGTCCCACTGCTGCTCCGCTGTAACTCGTCAGTGATTCGACGTAGTGCGCGTCATGCCGCATCTTCAGCGTGACGGGTAACCCGATCCTCTTCGACACGTTGGATAACCTCCCCTGCCAATTTCTTGTACTCGATGGCGCCCGGTGATTTCGGCGCAAACGTTAAGATCGTTTCTTTGTAGGCGGGACTCTCTTCCAGCCGCACGTTCTTGCTGATTTTCGTCTTGAACAAAACCTCCCCGAACACCGTGCGAATCTGCCCATGCGTGTCGCGGGAAATATTCGTCCGCTTGTCAAACAGCGTGATGACCACGCCAAGCACTTTCAGTCCGGGGTTGGGACGCGCGCGGATCCGCTCGTAAGTTTCGAGCAGATCGTCCGTTCCTTCAATTGCAAAATAGGCCGCCTGAATCGGCACGAGTAAATGTGTCGAAGCCACAAGCGCATTCACCGTCAGAATCCCCAGCGATGGCGGCGTGTCCAGCACAATGTAATCGTAATCCTTCAAAATCGGCGCAAGCGAATCCTTCAATCGGTACGGCGCGTCGAACTGCCCAGCAAGCACCTGTTCCAACTTGGCGAGCGCCAGGCGTCCTGGCCCAAGAAAAAGTATTGGGTCTTTCGTCGGCTTGATGACGGATGCCATCGTCGCGCGGCTCTCGCTCAGCACGTCGAACATGGATGTGGCGATTTCGCCCGAGGAGTAAAATGCGATCGTGGAATTCGCTTGGGGATCGAGGTCGATTAAAAGCGTGCGCTTGCCGCGATGTGCCAGAGCGGCAGACAAATTAATCGCCGTCGTTGTTTTCCCAACGCCGCCTTTTTGATTTGCAACCGTGATGATGGCAGTCATGCTTTTCTGCCTCCGCCTATGCGCATGATAAATCGCGCCGACGCGATCCCGCAACCGGGTCCCTATATGTGGGTGCTGCCTGCAGAATGCCCCCTAGCTCTAGGCCACTCTACGTTCGTAACCCATTCTAGCGCAAGGGGAAAATGGATATGACCGCGGGATCGGTGGAAAACTCAGAAGTTCTTTTTTGGGAAAACGAATGCCGAGCGGATCAAAACTTCCAGCCGAGTGATTTTAGAAAAATCCAGGAACGAGACGACTAAAGGAAGGCGCTAGAAGATCCGTACTTTCCGCGGGCTAAAAGTCCAGACCCCAAAAATCCATCGCGGCATCTTGAAGTTGCAGTCCCAGCTCCCAGCCGGTTCGCCCTTCATGCCCTCGCCAGATAAGGACCGCTTCGCAAGCATTCTTGTTAACCAGGTTGATCAAGACGAGCCGCTGCCCCACTGAGAAATTTTGTGGAATGATGGCGAGGCACCCAGTCGTGCTGGCGTCGGCGGTGTAGCCCTCCGCGCGCATCGCGCGGCCCGATTCCGCCCATTCCACAGCCACAGGCACGCGTGAATTTACGCGCACGCCGGCCCGGATATTCTGGGTTCGCGCTTCAAAGCTGGATATGTTCCCAATACCCACGGTTGTCTCCTGAGCCTGCCTGATCGCAAGCTCTACCAGCTATTTGAGATCGTCCACAGAGAATTGACTTGGATCACGCAGATCCACGAAGCGATCGCCAAACACACAAAATCAGCACTTTTCGCAGGCTACGGGGGCCCACCGTTCCGGTCAATGGGACTTCCGGCCTAGAACGACGTCGAAGTTACCTATGCCCGCCGGCTAGGAAACGTCTCCACTTTCTCGGCCTGTTTTCAAACGTGCCACATTCGGCCGCGTTTGCGACTTTCCAAAAGCCCCCTTAAACTCATTCCACTTCTCTTCCGCCAATGACTCGCTACAAGACATTCCGCGCCGAGCTACGTCCTACGCTACGACTGGCATTGCCGCTCGTTCTCGCCGAAGTCGGATGGATGAGCATGGCCATTGTCGACACCATGATGGTGGGGCGACTTCCAAACAGTGCAGTGGCCATAGCTGCCGTGAGCCTGGGTGGAATTCTCGTCAACGTCCTCGCCATGTTCGGCGCTGGATTGCTGATTGGGCTGGACACGCTCGTCTCTCAAGCCTTTGGCGCCGGTCAGCGCGAGGATTGCCATCGTTCGCTTTTGCACGGCATCTATCTCAGCTTGGCGCTTGCACCGTTATTGATGGCTCCCGTTTGGTATTTCGACCCCTTGCTTCGTGCTATGCACATTGCACCCGACGTGATCGCACTCGCAGTTCCCTATTCCAAAGCTCTGGCCTGGGGGACGCTGCCACTCCTCCTCTATTTCGCTGTCCGCCGGTGCATGCAAGCGATGAATCTGGTGCGGCCCATCGCCTTCGCCTTAATCACTGCAAACCTCATCAACGCCGGCGGAAATCTTCTCCTTATCTACGGCAAGCTTGGCGCTCCCGCCATGGGCACGGTGGGTTCTGGGTGGTCCACTGCATGGGCGCGCATTTATCTCGCTGGAGTCCTCGTGGGTTACCTCCTCTGGTACGACCGGCGTTATCGCACCAAACTGCTTCATACACCCATCCAGCCCGACCTTCGCCGCATTCGGCGCTTGATTGCCCTCGGCTTCCCCGCGGCTATGCAGATTACCCTTGAGATCGGCGTGTTCGCTCTGGTTACGGCGCTGATCGGACGGCTCGGAGCCGTTGCGCTTGCCAGCCACCAGATCGCACTGAACACCGTTTCCATCACCTATATGGTTCCGCTCGGCATCTCCTCGGCCGCTGCCGTGCGCGTTGGGCAGGCCATCGGACGCAAGGATCTGCGTGGTGCCGGAGATGCTGGCGGCACCGCCATCTTTCTCGGCGCTGCGTTTATGACCGCAGCGAGCATTGCGCTACTTGCGTTCCCGCGATGGATTGCGCGCGCCTATACGCCAGATGAAGCCATCATCCACAGCACCATCGCGCTACTCGCGGCCGGCGCAGCCTTTCAGCTCTTTGACGGCATTCAAACCGTCGCCACCGGCGCCCTGCGCGGTCTGGGAGACACACGCACTCCCATGCTCTGCCATTTCACTGCGTATTGGGTTATCGGTCTGCCGCTCGGCGCATGGCTCTGTTTTCGCCGGGGATGGGGAGCCTTCGGCCTCTGGGCGGGGTTAAGTCTTGCGCTGATTCTTATTGGGATTGTCCTGCTGCTGGTCTGGCGGCACAGGGTCAGCCAGTTGATGCTTCCCATCCCGCAAAAATAATCTGTCGGCTAAGAATCTGCTGAGGCCACACCAATGGAATAAAACGGTGCCAGCATATGAGAGTCTACGAATCGCGGAGGGAGAAGCTACATCTTATAGCGGCCCAGATCGTCGTCGGACAGGCCCTCGAGCCAGTTGCGCAGTTGTTCGTTGGAGCTTCTTTCTGTAATAGCGCTGGAAACTTTCGAGTTTTTCAACACTTCTTCATCCACAAAAATCGGGCAATCCACACGCAGCGCCAGCGCCAATGCGTCGCTCGGCCGGGAATCGATCGTCATCATCTGGCCATCGCGCTCGACCCAGATCAACGCGTAAAACGTGTCGTCCTTCAAATCGTTCACCACAATCTTGTGAACCAGCACGTCGAGCCCAAGCAGAACATTTTTCAGAAGATCGTGAGTCATCGGCCGCGGCGTTTGCACTTTCTCAATTTCCAACGCAATCGCATTGGCCTCATACACACCAACCCAAATCGGCAGAATCGCCTGTCCCTGCACATCTTTCAGCACAACGATAGGCATGTTCGTTACGGGATCCATCATCAGGCCGCGGATTTTCATCTCCACTTCCATGTGACCTCCCGAGTAGCACAGACTTCAGTCCGCGCCATAAAAATTATTCGCCAGCTCTAAACTCGCAGCCGCTAGTCCCCGCGTTAAGGAGCCTGCTCTCCCGCCAAACCATTCGGCGTAGCTCCCGTCACCCGAACCTGCACGTACTTTCCCAGAAGCATCGGTTCTTGGGAAGCGAAATTTATAACTCGATGGCACGAAGTATGTCCCGACCACTGATTCTCGCGTCGCGATTTTGCACTCACCTGCGTCTCGAACGTCTCGCCAACCATAGACAAGTGCTTGATAGTCTGAATTTCGCGCTGTTTTTCCTGCAATACTGCCAGACGCCGTCCTTTTTCTTCTTCAGGAATCGCGTCGCGCATCTTCAGCGACGGTGTATGCGGCCTCGGCGAATATTTAAAGGAAAATACTCCATCGTACTTCACCGTCTCCAGCAGGCTAACCGTCTCCGCGAAGTCTTCGTCGGTCTCGCCGGGAAATCCAACAATAATGTCGGTGGTAATGCTGATGTTCCGTTTGGCCCCGCGGATCATCGCGATCTTCTCCAAATATTCTTCCCGGCTGTATGTTCTCTGCATCGCGCGCAATACTTGCGTCGATCCCGACTGCACCGGCAGATGCACGTGGTTGCACAACTTAGGTTGCGCATCGATTGCATCCACAATGTCCTGCGAAAAATCGCGCGGATGAGAAGTCGTAAAACGCACGCGTCGAATTCCTGGCGCGTCTGCCACGGCCAGCAGCAACTCAGAAAATTTCATCTTGCGCGCCGTCGGATCCACGTAAGAATTCACGGTCTGCCCCAAGAGCTGCACTTCGGAGTAACCAAACTTCGCAAGCTCCCGTACTTCACGCAAGATGGAATCGCTGCCACGGCTGCGCTCCGGTCCACGCGTATAAGGAACAACGCAATACGAGCAAGCCTTGTCGCAACCCTCGATAATCGTCAAATACGCACGCCACGGATTATCGCGTCGCGTCACGGGCGTCTCAAATGTCTCGTCCGTATCGTTATCCAGCCCGGTGACGCGCTGATTCCCTGCCTCAACCTGCGCCAGTAACTCCGGCAATTTGCTGTAGCTCGCGGAACCGCACACCAGACTCACCCACGGCGCCCGCTTAAAAATATTTTCGCCTTCCTGTTGCGCCACGCAACCCAGCACGCCGATAATCCGGCCCTCATTTTGCTGCAGGCCAAACTTCCCAAGCCTCGAAAAAACTTTCTGCGCCGCCTTCTCCCGGATGCTGCAAGTGTTATAGAGGATCAGCGAGGCCGCTTCCGGCGACTCAACTTGCTGGTACCCACGCGAAAGCAAAACGCCAGCCACCTTTTCCGAGTCGTGGTCGTTCATCTGGCAACCGAAAGTCTCCAGAAAAAACGTCCGCCGCGAACCGCCGAGGGGCCCCGACTCTCTTTCGGGGCTTGTGGCACGGGCTCCAGCCGATACGCCGGGGGAAAATCCCAACCCGCCCGTCAATCTCTCCAACCCGATATCAAACGTTTTGCTCATCTCGTCTTTGTCGTGCGCAGCTTTATCCTGAGCGCGAAGGAATGCTGCACAATCGCGCTCAATTTGGAGTCTAACATATACTGTTCACCCGCGAGTTCGACCGCCGACCTCCCAAGTCAAACCAATACTGCTCCGATAGCGCATCCTTCTCTGTATCCAAAGAGGCAGCACTCTCTTTACGTTCGGCATCTCATTTGTTTTGACCACCCTGTAGGCGTGTGCTACGTTCCTGAAGTCAGGAAAATTTATTTCTAACTGAGGGGTTGCACCATTCTTCTGTTCGCCGCCGTTTTTATCGCCGATCTCGGTAACATTCTTGGACAAACGGGCTGGGTTGCCCGCGGCATTTTGCTTCTGCTCGCAGTTTTTTCCGTCGTTTCCTGGGCCATGATCTTTCAAAAGCTCGGCATGTTCGGCCGCGTTCGCCGTCAAAGCGACCAATTCCTTCGCATCTTTCGCGCCACCAAAGGGGTAGCCAATCCGCAAGCCCTGGCTTCCGCAGGCTCGCCTTTCACTTCCGTCTATGCCGCTGGCTATCGCGAACTCTTGAGCCAGGTCGGCACTGGCAATCCACAACCAACGGGCAAATTGAAGAGCCTCCAGGCCGTGACCGTCAGCATGCAACTCGCGTCCACGGAAGAAGTTCGCCGCGTCGAAAAGGGCATGTCCTGGCTCGCTACAACCGGCTCCGTGACTCCTTTCATCGGCCTCTTCGGCACCGTTTGGGGCATCATCGACGCGTTTTCCGGCCTCGGCAATGCCGGCGCAGCCAGCCTACGCGCCGTCGCACCAGGCATCGCTGAAGCGCTCATCACCACCGCCGCTGGCCTCTTTGTCGCTATCCCGGCGGTTATCTTCTACAATCAATTTTTGCAGAATATCCGTGATCTGGCGCAACGTCTGGATACATTTGCGCTGGAAGTCGGAGCTCAAATCGAAAAAACCTTTATGTAGGATTTAATGGCTGCCAGCCCACGGCGGCCAGCGAACACTATGCCGCAACTCTCCAAAAACACGCAGAGCACCCTCTCCGAGATCAACATGGTCCCGTTCATCGACGTTGTTCTCGTGCTGCTCATCATTTTCATGATCACTGCACCAATCCTTCAGTCAGGCATCGAAGTCGACGTTCCTAAGACAAAGACCGTAAAAGAGATCAACGAGCCACGCCTCGTCATCACCATCGACAAGAACCAGCTCGTCTATCTCGCCGACGTCCCCGTTAATATCAACCAGCTCGGCACGAAAGTTAAAGAGCAGCTCAAAAAGCCGCAAGACTCCGTCTTTCTGCGCGCTGACGAATCCATTCCCTTCGGCACATTTGCCAAGGTCATAGACGCGCTGCGTCAATCCGGCGTCAGTAATATTAGTATTGTTACGGAGCCACTCTCAGAACGCACGCGAACTCGCTGAACATGAGCACCTCCGCCGCCAACTCGTTCATCCCGTTACCTCCAACCCCGGTCGACGATCTAGGTCTCCGAAAATTTCTCATCTACTCCCTGATTCTTCACGTCTTCCTTATGCTTTGGATCGCCGTCTCGATCTATTTCCACCTGACGGGGCCGGAGTGGGGCGATGTCGGAGGGACCAGCGGCAGCATCAATGTAAAAATCGTCGGTCCGGCCTCCGGAATCCCGATGCCGCCGCAGCCAGTCGTCACCGACAGCAAGGCCATCGATCCGAGCAAAGGCTTGTGGAAAGAAGAACCCAAGCCGAAACCCGAGCCTCCAAAACCCGAGCCTCCGACACCTGCCGAAACAATTGCGCCTTTCAAGAAAGACAAACCGAAACCCATAACGCATCCCTCAAAACGTGACGAATCCACAGTGCCCCCTCCAGAAAACGCCGTGAGGAACGGCAGTGGCGGCGCTCCCGATCTTCCTGTTGGCTCCGCCCCCACTCCTGGTGGAGGTACCCCTGTTACGGTGAAAGGACAAGGCGGCGGAGATTTTGCTTCTCGATACGGCTGGTATATCGAAGGCGTACGGCGAAGCGTTGGACAGAATTGGCTTCAAACTACGATCGATCCCCCCGTCCGGGCCGCGCGCCAAGCCCATTGCGTTATGAACTTTCGCATCAATCGGGACGGAAGCGTTTCCAACGTCCAGATGGCGCAATCCAGCGGCAATCTCTCGATGGACAATTCAGCTCGCCGCGCATTAGACGGTATTCGCTTCGGGCCACTTCCGAATGACTACAGCGGGAGCGGTGTTGACGTTACGTTCGATTTTGATCTGTCTTTGACACACTAAAGCAGTTCCCCTTGTTCACGCCGTGCGTGGCAAGGAAAACCGGAGGTAAAGGTGCTAGTGAAGCTCAATCGTTTCAATTGGCTTCTCGCGGTGGCCGTTCTAGCTTTCGCGGCAGGGCCCATCAGCGCACAACAAGGCAAAGAGGCTTGGTTTCGAACAGGCACGGGACTCGGCGTAGAAAGAATCCGCGTCGCCGTAGCTGACTTCGGCCCCCGCGCGGACAACGCCAAAGTCCATTCCCAGCAATTCACCCAAATTGTCCGCGACGATCTCGCCTTCAGCGGCATTCTCGATCTCGTAAGCCCAAGCTTCTATCCCGCCCAAGCCACTACGCAGCCCAGCGAACTACAACGCACCGCATGGACCGATCCTCAGGTCAATGCCCACTACGTCGCATTCGGCAATCTCACCGAATCCACTTCCGAAGTCGCCATCCAGGCCTGGCTCTACGACGTCACCAGCGCCTCGACCGAGTCCGTCGTCGGCAAAATCTATCGTGGCGCTCCCACAGATGAGCAAGTTCGCAAATTCGCCCACCAATTCGCTGACGAAATTATCTTCAAGCTCTCCGGCGGCCAGCCCGGCATCGCTTCCACGCAAATCGCCTTCATCAGCTCCCGCACCGGCTCCAAAGAGGTCTGGTTGATGGACTACGATGGCGCCAACCAGCATCCGCTAACTTCCCTCCGCACCATCTCACTGATGCCGCGCTGGTCGCCCGACGCCTCGCGCATCGCATTCACCTGCTACCAACCCTTCGGCGGCGTCGTAAGCGCTCAAATCTGTATGTACTCCATCGACGCAGCCAAAGTCCTTTCCTTCCCGCGCTTCCGCGGCACCAATAGCGCCGCCGCGTGGTCCCCCGACGGAACGCAACTCGTCTTTTCCTCGTCCATGGCCGGTAATCCCGAGCTTTACGTCACCGACACCAATGGCGGCAAGCCCAAGCGCCTCACCTTCTCCAATGGCGGCAGCACTTCCCCTGCCTGGAACCCCAAGACCGGCCAAAGCGTCGTCTTCGTCAGCGACCGCGGTGGCATCCCCAAGCTCTACATGATGAACGCCGACGGCACCAACGTGAATCTTCTCGATCTTCCAGACAAAGGCTATGTCATCGATCCCGCATGGTCGCCCAACGGCCAGCTCCTCGCCTTCAGTTGGCGTCGCCCAGATGGCAACTACGATATCTACGTCATGGAGCCTACTTCCCAAAAGATCTTCAATCTCACGCCGGACTCCGGCAGCCGCAACGAGCGCCCCAGTTGGGCTCCCGACGGCCGCCACATCGTCTTCGAATCCACCCGCACCGGTCCGCGCCAGATCTGGACCATGCTGGCCGATGGCTCGCAGCCTCATCAGCTCACCGTCGACGGTCACAACGAGTCGCCCAATTGGTCGTCAAAATAAGTCTTCAGCCCTCGCTTAGAGTTGGATCCGACTCGCGGCTATATTTAGGCCGAAACTTTCCGTACTCGGCGCGCATCGAACGCTCTGGTTGCTAGTTTTTCCCTGAATTGCACGTTTTTACAGTTGCTTCTTGCCATGTTCTGTGTCATTTGTGTGTGTACCATGTGTGATATATCGTGGTACGATGTATTTACCTTTACCCAGCCCGCTAGTGATACCATGACCGCTCTGGTGGGACGAAAAAGGGATACTTACGTTGAGGAGGATTCGAATGATTCGGGTTTCTAGCTCTCTTTACCGCGGGGCCATGCTCAGTGCCATGCTGTCGCTTGCCTTTGTGGCTGGTTGCAAAAAGAAGGTTCCGCCGCCACCGCCTCCGCCGCCCGCTCCGGCCCCTGCCCCTGCGCGCCCGACTGTTTCGCTGCAGGCTAACCCAACCTCCATCAACACTGGCGATTCAACCACTTTGAGCTGGACGTCCACTGATGCCACGCAGCTCACCATCTCGCCTGGAGTGGGTGCGGTAACGGCTCAAGGTTCAACCAAAGTCACTCCCTCGGACTCCACGACATACACGATCACTGCCAGCGGTCCGGGCGGCTCGGCCGATTCCAGCGTCCGTGTAACCGTGGCACAGCCACCACCGCCGCCTCCTCCGCCTGCGGCTATCGACTATGACGCCCTCTTCCTCCAGGAAGTGAAGGACGCCTACTTTGACTTCAACAAGGCCGACATTCGCGCCGATGCCCGCGACGCTCTCAGCAAGACCGCGGAGTTCCTGCGCAAGTATCCGCAAATCAAGGCCACCATCGAAGGCCGCTGCGACGAGCGCGGCTCAACCGAATACAACCTGGTCCTCGGCGATCGCCGCGCCGCGGCCGTCAAGGCTTACCTTGTCTCCCTCGGCATCTCCGCCGACCGCTTGAATACGACAAGCTTGGGCAAAGAGAAGCCGCTTTGCTCAGAGAGCACTGAGGAGTGCTGGCAGCGCAACCGCGTCGGCCACTTCGTCAAGGCCAATTAATCCGAGGGCAGCTCGTAACTGTTCCCTCGTAACTGTTCAATGACCGACCGAGCCGCGTGACCGAGCAATCTCTTGCTCGCACGCGGCTCTGCCGTTAAAGTGAATAAAGAGCGGCACGGTTCCGGACTCGCCGGCGGCTCTGCGATTATCAGTTTGAGCGCTCTTCCCTGGCCTGAGTATTCGTCTGAGAAGTAGCCACATCAGAGGAGGTTTTTTTTCATGAAAATCCGCACCATCGTCATCTTTGCCGCCGCTATATTTGCCGGAGCGCTTGGCGGCAGCCTCATCGGGCCGCGTCCTGCTGAGGCCGTCGCTCGGGAAATCATCGACTTGCAGCGCGACGTCACCACGCTTCTCCAGGGTCAAAAGGATGTGTCCACGCAAATAACCACGGACCACACCGTCCTCAAGACCCTCGTCGAGCAAGCCAGTGACAACGTCGGCAAACTCAATGCCACCATGGGCAGCGTCCAAAAGTCTGTGCAGGATGTCCAAGCCAATTCGGGCGCACGCCTCGACACCATGTCAACTCAGGTCCAAGGGCTTTCCGACAATCTGGAAGAGATCAAGTCCCGTCTCGGCAAACTGAATCAGCAGCTCGTCGATCTTCAAAGCGCCGTACAAAGCATCGACGCCAAAATCTCCGGCTCAGCACCGGCCGTCGCCGCTCCCGGCGCAAACCCAAGGCCAGCGAATGATGGAAACTCCGCTCCTCCCGCTGCAAGCAATGCCGTTTCGCCCGCGCCATCCGCGGACATGCTCTATTCCAACGGCTTGCGGGATATCACCAGCGGCAAATATGATCTCGCCAGGCAGGAATTCCTGGACTACCTGAAGTACTACAGCGACACAGATCTCGCCTCAAACGCCCAATTTTACCTCGGCGAAATTGCCTACCATCAGAAGCAGTATCAGGACGCCGTCGCCGAATACGACAAAGTGCTCACCGCCTACCCGAAAAGCTTCAAGCTCGCTCCGGCCCGCCTCAAAAAAGGTATGGCGCTGATCGATCTCGGTCAGAAAACTGCTGGAGTCCGCGAACTGCGCGAAGTCGTCCGCCGCTATCCCGGAACGGAAGAAGAGCGCTCAGCCCGCGCCAAGCTCAAAGAACTCGGTGTAGCCGTGACCGCCGCAGGTTAAGCTCTAAGCGCAGTTCCGGCCCTCGTCTAAATCCCCCGCAAGCGCCCAGCCCCGCGCCGAATCTACGCAACTCCTCTTCCCCTCTTCTCTACGAAACCTCTGTTAACTCTGCGCCTCTGCGTTATCTTTTCTCTTCTCTTTCTTCTCTCTGCCTCTTCGTTATCCCACTCCCAAAACCAATCGATCAATCCTCTTACTCACATCACGCAGATAGGCCTCGTCCCCGCTGTCCAATTCCGCAATCACACTGCCCGAATAACCGATCTCCGCAAACGCCTGCCGTACCGCCGCCCAATCCACGTCCCCATCGCCCAGGTTCACCCAGGCGTATCCATCCTCTTTCCGCTTGAAGTCCTTCAAATGCACCTTGTAAATGCTCTTTCCCAAAGTCCGGATCCAATCCTGCGGATAACCGTAAAGCACCACGTTCCCCACATCAAACCATGCCTTGATCCACGGGCTCTGGAACTCGTGGATGTACTGATTCATTTCCAGCGGACTTAACAGGAACTTGTTCCACACTTCCTCGATCGCAATCACAATCTTCAGTTCTGCAGCCATCGGGATCAGTTCGCGTATTTCCTTCTGCGACCGCGTCCAGGCGTCCCGGTAAGAAGTCTGCGCATTGACGACCGCCGGAACCAAAAGCACCGCGTCCGAACCCCAAAGCTTCG
>Ga0206976_1240_pt1 | contig 14598 bp, 13 predicted proteins | sample Alteio_BWOrgHeat_82_FD_152926 | JGI IMG/M metagenome (GOLD analysis project Ga0206976, IMG submission 152926) | Enriched cells from forest soil in Barre Woods Harvard Forest LTER site, Petersham, Massachusetts, United States -... | ecosystem: Environmental > Terrestrial > Soil > Temperate forest >... | reverse complement strand
GAAGAGGATTTTTCTGGAGTGAATGTACTTCCGGAGACAACTAAATTCTATACCGAGGTGTTTGTCAAATTGATCAAAAACGGAGGGTACAGTAAAGACTTCCCGGATGTATCCAAATCGAAGACTCCAGCGGAAGTATTTAATCAAATAATAGTTGTTCTTGAAGAAATACTAAATGAATTCTCACTGTATATTCAACGGCTGACATTAGGGCCAGACAATTTTCCGTATAGCGGCCCACTTTGTTTATACAGAAATTTTCTTTCACCTATCATTAAGTCTATTACGAATTTTTCCTTTTTGCCGAAGGATAAGCCTTTATATCTTTTAGTGGATGATGCTGATCTTTTGAATGTTCCCCAAACTAAAATCCTTAACTCTTGGGTTTCTTTTCGATCCACCTCAACAGTGTGTTTTAAAATAACAACTCAGTTAAATTATAAGACATTTCAAACTACTAATTCATCTACAAAAATAGACTCACCTCATGACTACCATGAGATAAATTTGTCGGACATATATACTTCCAACGCTTCCGACAGATACAAAGACAATGTAAAGGACATGGTCGAAAGAAGACTGAAGTATATCTCAAATATAGAGACAACGGCTGAGAATTTTTTCCCATCGAACTTGAAACAAGAAAAAGATGTTAACGAATTGTTTAAAAAATTAGAGGCTGCGAAAGGATATGACTATGCATACAGGCAAGCTCGTTTAGATTACATGTTGAGCCTTAAGGGGAATGAGTACTCATATAGTTATGGAGGTTTCAGCCAATTAGTTCATTTGTCTTCTGGCATTATTAGAAATTTCATCGATCTGTCTTTTAAAATGTTTGACAAAGCAGCAAGAGAAAATCCGAACGTAAAATCAATCCCAATAGGAATACAGGATGCAGAGATTAGAGAATATTCTGATTGGATATTGCTTCAACTTGACAAAACAATCGAAGACAAGGATTTGAATCCCATCCAAGTTAGTAAGTACCGGTCGTTGAAAAATTTAATAAGCAGTTTAGGCAAGACTTTTCGCTTATATCTTGAATCTGAATCTACCGAGCGAAGGAAGTTTTCATTTTATTATGATGGTGAGATTGATCCAGAGATAAAGGAGGTTTTGAAGTTGGGCGTCAGCGAAGGCTTATTTCATTATTCAACTCATGGATCAAAAACAGGACTTGGTAGATCTCATAAATACGTTATGAATCGGATTCTTTCACCTATATATAAACTCGATCCTTTTTCGTTTTCTGGCTACTTGTATTTGACACCTCAAAAAATCGAACTAGCTATTAAGGATGAAAAAAAATTTCTCGCGTATGTTGCAGATAGGATAAAGAATAAAGATAATGAAGAGGATGAAGCGCAACTTGCTATTGATTTTTAATTTATGACACAGCCGATTAGAATAGATTCACTTCCAGTGACACTTAGCAACAGTGATTTATTCATTTGTTCGTCAAGCTTCGAAGAACGGTGCTTTAAGATTGCTCGTGTGTTTAAAGGACTTCAACATTTTAGTATAATTTTTTATTCTGAAAACGAGTATCAAAAAATTATTGAGAATTCATTGGAGCTTGAAAAATTATTTGCGGATCGAAATGCAAGAGTTGGACTTAATACAGATTTGCCATTTGAAAATGGCGTCAAAATTAATTCGATACTAGACGAGGTATTGAGCAAAGGTATATATGAACGAATTTTTATTGACACAACCACCTTTACTCACGAAACTCTTCTTGTAATTTTTAGATTACTTTTATTTAAAAAAGATAAATTTAAAGAGCTTCACATTTTATATGTAGGAGCTGAAAAATATTCAACTAACGAACCTGAAGCTTCTAAAAAATGGCTTTCAGCAGGAATAAGTTCTATCAGAACTGTTCTTGGATATCCTGGAGTGTCAAGTCCAGCTAGGGAAAATCACCTGATAGTACTTTGTGGATTTGAATCGGAAAGAACCAAGAGTTTAATTGAGAGCTTGCAATTTGAAACAATCTCTTTGGCATTTGGAGGAGAAGGAAAATCAATAGCCCAAAGTCACCAGGAAATTAATTACACAAGACACAGTAGACTTATGGATTACTATCAGAATGCTAATAAGCTTGACATTTCCCTTATTGACCCTTTTGAAACGAAGAAAGAAATAGACGCTCAGATAGCAAAATTCCCAACGCACAATGCTGTAATTGCCCCAATGAATAATAAGCTTTCAACAATTGGAGCAGCTTTAGTGTCAATAGACAACCCCAAGGTTCAAATTATATATGCTAAGCCAATAGAATACAATGTGCTCGGCTATTCCACCCCTCAAGCAGATTGTTATCACTATAGAATCATTTAAGATATCTGACAGATCAGTTCTGATGTTGACAACTTTTTTTAATGTGGATATGTATTTTCTTAATAAAAGAATTTGCTACCATAGATCAATCTTCAAATATCTGATAGCCAAATATTTGATTTAAGTTTGAAGGTATTTGTATATTATTACAAAAATTAGATAAGTTTTGCGATTGCTGAAAAGAAATGAAGACTATACAAAATGTGGGTAGAACAAACTACAAGGGTGTCCCGTTCAATATTGCCAGTTATGCTTTGTTGTTGGAGATGTTTGCTCAGCAATGTGATCTGATTCCAGGGGAGTTTGTGTGGACCGGCGGAGACGTGCACTTGTATTCAAATCATTTTGAACAGGCCAAACTGCAGTTATCACGAGAACCGTTTCCGTTGCCTCAATTGAATCTCAAGCGCAAACCCGACACGATCTTTGATTACCAGTTTGAGGATTTTGAGATTCTTAACTATCAATCTCATCCCTCGATCAAGGCGCCAATTGCAGTCTAGATCAGCGAGGGCTTATTTCTTAAAATCCGAATCGAGTATTTTATCCCACAGCACCGAACTCACGCCATATCCTTTGTCGGGCTCATGATAGTGATGACGCATGTGGTGTTGTTTCAATTTTTTCAATAACGAATTTTGAAACGTAAGATGATGAAAGGCGTAATGCGACATGTCATAGATCAAATAACCGATTAGAAAGGCAGCAAAAAAAGACGGAAGCCATGAGGCCGGCAAAGCAATCCTGAACAAAAAATAAAACCCCAATGCCAGGGGAATACTTACCGAAGGCGGCATTACCAGTCGCAGCCGGTCGTTGGGAAAATCATGATGAACACCATGAAAAATAAAGTGAAGGCGTTGACCCCATTTTGCCTTGGGAACATAGTGAAAAACAAAACGATGGAGTGAATACTCTGTAGCTGTCCAGAAAAGCAGGCCACTAGCAAAGCTTAAGATGAAAGTCGAGAAGCTGAAATCACCGTCGGAAAGGCCTTTCCATAGGAAAAAACAAATCACTGGGACATAGATGATCAAAGGCACGCTAAAATGCACTTTGGAAACGGATTCCAGCAGGCTGCTTTTAAACATACGGCTGGATTCCCTAGAGTCTGAAACGAAGTTCTTATTCATTACCGTAAATGTAATTTGATTATCTTAAAATCGTTGAAATTTGTACATTCGCAAAGCCAATAAATCAATAAAAACATGAAAACGCAGTGGTTGATAGCATTAGCGATTTTGGCAGGATGCCAGAAGAGTGAAGTGGTTTCGGAATTCACCGGAAATCAGGCTTCTTACGGTTTGGTACAGGCTTCTCAGTATGCAGTGAGCGGTACTGTTACTTTCAAAGAGCGCAAAGACGGTTCTACTACAGTAGCTGTTCAATTGAATGGAACTGATGGTACAGCGCAGTTGCCAGTACATTTACACATGGGTGATGTTTCTGCCAATGGAGCAGCCATAGCAGCTCTTTTGAATTCGGCCGATGCAAAAACAGGAATTAGCTCCACAATCATTTCTCAATTAGCCGACGGAACAAAAGTTGCCTATAAAGACTTACTGAAACTCTCGGCTTATATTAACATACATGCCGCTAATTCAGGACCAGAAAGTAATGTGATCCTGGCCGCCGGAAACATCGGTGTCAATGGAACGAAGGCATCTTCGGGTGCGCGTATGCAAATTGGGGTTTGCAAGAGTAATTAATACAAGTGAGAAAAGGACTCTCAATCTTATTTCTGGCAATACTCCTCCTTCCCAGCGTCTACAAGCTTGGGTTCGTAGTCTATTATCAACTCAATAAAGATTACATCGCGGCCAACTATTGTGTCAACAAAGAACGGCCAATGACGATGTGTTATGGGAAGTGTTTTTTGGAACGAGGATTACAATTAAATGAAGAATCTAATAACACTGCCGGACTCACTGCTTCTCAAAGAACGGAATCTCAGGATTTTATGATTGTTGATCTTTTAGATTCCGATTCAAGCGCATCCGTACCCCTTACTTATATATCCTTTTCTAATTCTCCCTTGAAAGACGGGATTCCTCCTTCCGTCTTCAGGCCTCCGCTCGCTTAGTTTGAAAGATTAATTCTTTAGCTGACACTGTCACAGGCAGTTGTCTGTTCTCTATTTTTCAAACTAATTGTTAAACTCATGAAAAGACTATTTCTCTCCTTAATATTTTTAATTTTTTCTTGCTCTGTTATTTTTGGTTGCCCATGGTGCGGTTGTGGCAATAGTAATTTTCAAATTGGGGTATTGCCTACCTTTTCTAATGCTTTTTTCGGTGTCCGTTACACCTATTCTCATTTCAAAACAGATAGCGGCTCACAGTTCAGCCGCGATTATATTCACAGTACAGAAATTTGGGGCGGATATAAGTTTGGTAAGTTTCAAGCCATGGTATTCATTCCATATATATCCATCCATAAGTTAAGTGACGATGGTGACATTAACACAAGTGGATTGGGCGATATCACACTGCTGGGTAATTATCAAATTCTTTCTAAAACGACCAATGGCTCTGAGGACAAGAAGTCAATCAGCAATACAATATGGATTGGTGGAGGGATAAAATTTCACACCGGTCAGAATATTGTAAATGTAAATGATCCGGGTTTTACTGTTGGTGACTTTAGCTCAGTGCCCGGCACAGGTAGTACCGACTATATTCTAAATTTTATCCATAATCTGATTGTTGGCAATAATGGTATCGTTACCAATGTCGCTTACCGCATCAATACGGTGAATGCCCAGCAGTTTCAGTACGGCAACAGAGTTTATGCCACTGCGTCCTATTTTCATTCGTTTTCAGCGGGCATGCTTGTGATCCGCCCAACGTTAGGGTTGAATTTGGTTGTAAATGGTACAAATAACTATCAAGGCCAGGAGGTATCGGGCAGCAGTGGATATATACTGAACTGGATGGCTGGAGTGAATTTGCAAAAAGGCAAAATGGGGATTTTGGTAAATGGAGGATTACCAGTGGCGCAAGATCTTTACCACGGGATAACCCAATTTAAGGAGCGTGCATCTCTTGCACTCACCTATTCATTTTAGGTATTCATTGGGTGAGCGCCTGCTCTAAAGTTTTACCAGGGCAGGCGCTTTTTTATCACCCTAAAAGTCGACTCTGACAATTTTTAGGAGCAATTCAAGTTACTTACTAAGTTGATTTCTATCAGTTAACTTTGGGGATGCGTTCGGTTTGCCGTTTAGGGGTGTTGGTAAAATTTTGCTTGGCGGGTTGGCTGCAATGTTCGTGTCTTTTGGCATTTGCTCAAGTCAACTATAGTATCGACCAAAGTATCAGTGTAGAAGTCAATGGTAAGCCCATTTTAATGCCCTGGTCTGGCGGACTTAACTCAGCTCAGATTAACACCATTGATCTTAATCAGGATGGCAAAGATGACCTGGCTGTTTTTGATCGTACGGCCAACCAGATTTTTACTTATCTCAATGTTGGGAATCAATACATTTATGCACCCGATTACGAAGCTTACTTTCCGTCTGTGGTTAGCGATTGGATGTTGCTCCGCGATTTTAATTGCGATGGAAAGAAAGATTTATTCACCACAGATCCTGGCGGCATTGCTGTTTTTGTCAACATAACAAAACCAGGTGGATTACCCGCCTGGCGAGCTTTCAATCCGGGCTATCCTCTTCTTACGATTGGTTACAACAGTTCGATCAATTTGCAAATGAATGCGACTGATATTCCTGCCATTGACGATATCGATGAAGATGGTGACTTGGATATAATCGTGGCGAGGTTTGTTGGTTTTGGCTCAATGGAGTTTCATCGAAACATGAGTATCGAAAATACGGGACGTTGTGATTCTCTTCAACTGAAACGGATTACCACCGAATGGGGAAATTTTGAAGAATGCAATTGTGGACTTTATGCTTTTGACGGAAAAGATTGCAACCAATTGATTGGTGGCCGGGCCCTGCGCACAGATCGGGTACTGCATGATGCCGGAAAATCATTGTTGACGTTAGATCTTAATGACGACGGTTTGCACGACCTGATTTTCTCTGAACAAAATTGCACGTCTCTTTATCTACTTCCAAACCAAGGCATACGTGACAGTGCTCAGATGAACAACTACAGTGTTTTCCCGGCAGTCAACCCAAGCACATTACTTTTTCCAGCTTCCTTTTATGAGGACCTCGACTTTGATGGCGTGAAGGATTTGATAGTCTCTACAAACATTAGCGCACGTGTTACCACCGATATTGACCTCACCAACTCCATTTGGTTTTATAAAAACAGCGGCACCAACTCGTTACCTCAGTTTGATCTCAAGAAAACCAACTTGCTGCAAGACCAGATGGTAGATGCCGGTAGCTATGCTTCACCTGCGTTTGCCGATTATGACAATGATGGCGATCAGGATTTGTTTATCAGCTATTGGGCAATACCCGATTCGGTTGCGTCTATTTATCAATACGAGAACACAGGAAGCTTTTACAAGCCGGCTTTTAGTTTTGTCACTAACGATTACCTGCAATTTTCACAATTCGGTCTGTTTAACATTAAAATACAATTTGCCGATGCAAACTCCGATGGAAAGAAGGATCTGGTATTTACAGCTACTGATAAATTGCAGGGGATAACCCAACTTTATTTCATTGCAAATAAGAGTGCTCTGAATTTCGACTTCAGTGGTCAATCACCAGAAGTCCTAGGATTTACAATCGATCCTCTTGAGAATGTTTTACTTTACGATGTTAATCGTGACGGACTTTTAGATATTATACTCGGCAAATCGGACGGCTCATTACAGTATTGGAAAAACAATGGTTCGGCCAATGTGATGCAACCTGTGCTTGTTGATAACAGCTATCTCGGGCTTGGGTCAACGATCACGCGGTTTTGCGTTTCACCAACAGTGAGTGATTTGAAACACGATGGCAAGCCGGACTTGCTTTTGGGTAATTATGGATCGATCGTGATCTATTCCGATTTTCAGACTGGTACTCCGACAGCCGACAGCGTATTCGTCAATAACCAGCTAAAAAACTCATCAGAGGCGGCAAACTTAAGTAGTTATCTTACATTGACAACGGCGGACTTATATTCAGATTTTAATCCATTGGTGATAGCCGGTACAATCACCGGTGGGATACGTATTTTAAAACCCGACAGTACTGCATCCAACCAGCAGGAAAATTCGGTTTCATTTTGGCCCAACCCCGTAAATCTGAACCAAAAAATAAACGTAAGGGCATCTCAGAATTCCACCCTTCAATTTTTTGACGTACTGGGTCAGAAAATTAATGATCCGGTATCCATTTTGGGTGGAGAGGCTACAGCGCTCGAACAAACCCTGAGTGCAGGACTTTATATTGTACGGGTAAGCTCTTCCGGCAAGACAACAACTATTAAGTTGATTGTGCACTGACGACGGAGTATCAATCGGGGTTCACCTGTAAAATTTTACCTTTGGGTAAATCCTTTTGCTATAATTTTGCGTTTGGAACAATTATTCACCCAATATGGCTGAGAAAAGCAGTGTTTTTGATATGATTGGCCCTGTAATGATTGGCCCATCCAGCTCGCATACGGCCGGTGTGGTGCGCATAGCGAGAGCTGCTATCAAGATACTTGGAGGAATACCGGACGAGGCGGAGATTATCTTTTATAATTCCTTTGCCCGCACATATGAAGGCCACGGCAGCGACAGGGCAATATTGGCCGGCCTCATGGATTTTGAAACGGATGATAAACGCATAAAAAACTCAATTGAGATTGCTGGCGAGAAGGGATTGAAATACCACTTTAAATCGATTGGAAATGCGTCAACACTACATCCTAATTCTATTCGTTTAAAGTTAAAGAAGGGTGCCACTGAAGTTGAGGTATTGGGCGAAAGCAAGGGCGGGGGCATCATCAACATTGCTGAGGTGGATGGTTTCAAGGCAGATTTCACTGCCAACCTGCACACAGTTATTATCTTTGCGGGCGATGTGAAGGGAAGTATCGCGTTTATTGCCAATGTGCTAGCTCACGATGATTGCAATATTGCGACCATGTCAGTATCGCGAAAAGGCAAAAATGATTTGGCCTGTCAGGTAATCGAAATGGATTCGGGCATCAAACCTGTAACATTTGAGTATTTAAAAAGTCTTAGCTGGATAAAAGAAGTGATTTACATACCTCAGATTTGAATATGAAAAAATTAGTACTGTCAATCGTAGTTTTCGGTTTCGGGTTATCTTTTGCTTTTGCACAGCAACAGATGACGTTGCAGGAATGTGTAAAAGTGGCACTTGACAATAACCTTACGGTGAAACGTAGTGTATATAATGTCGAAACAAACCGCGTAAATCTTCTTAATGCTGAAGGAAACTTCCTGCCCACGTTGAATCTTAATGGATCTGGCAGCCAGAACTATGGTAGAAATCTTAACCCGGTAACCTATCAATATTTTCAGGGCGTCACGCGTACAGTTAACCCTTCTCTTACAGGAAACCTCCTTTTGTTTAACGGCTTGCGGAATCAACACACCTATCGTCAAAATGTAAAAGGTCTGAGTGCAGCTGATTTGGATTTAGAAAAAGCAAAAAATGACGTGATTATTACCGTAGTCACGAACTATACAAATGTGATTCTGAACAAGGAGCTTTATGAGAATGCCAAGTTTCAGCTCAACTCCAGTCAACAGCAATTGGAGCGGATCATAAAACAGGTTGAGGCTGGTGCTCTCCCAAAAAGCAATGAACTGACTCAGGAAGCTACCGTTGCAACCAATGAAACAAATCTCATTACCCAGGAGAATGTCTATAATTTATCAGTACTCACTCTCAAGCAATCAATGCAGGTTCCGGCATCAACCCAATTTGAAATCGTAGTCCCTGATATTGCAATGGAAGATTTGACAATTAACCAGACACCTGAAGAAATTTATGCGATATCAACGCAAACCTTGCCGCAGGTAAAAAGTGCGTTGTTGAAAGTGGATGCGGCTCAATATGCAGTAAGAGCAGCGCGTGCGGCTTATTACCCACGTCTTTCATTCACTTACGCAACCATTTCCAATTACAATAGTGCATCCGATGGTCCGCGTTACGCTGTTGGTCCACCAACTCAACAAACTATCGGCTATGTAGGAGGAGACCTTACAAAACCCGTTACTGCACTCTATCAATCGCAAGTTCAGGTTGCAGACAGCTATCACGTAAAAGATCAATTACAAGACAATCTCTACAAAAAACTTGGGCTTGAGTCTTTCTATTCCGATTTTAAATGGATTGCAAAATCGCACGGGTGTGCAGCAGGCAGTTATCAATCGCGAACTCGCTGCTATTACTGTAAAAGAAACAGAAAATACATTACGTCAATCAATAGAAACGGCTTATAATAATGCTTATGCTGCCGCAAAGACCTACACTGCCGCTGTAAAGCAGGTGAAAGCAAACGAAGAAGCTTTTCGCATGACTCAGCAACGCCATGAAAATGGGGCCGCCACTTATATTGAATATCAGGTTGCCTCCAATGATTTGTTTTCGGCCAAGTCTTCACTTGCCCGTGCCAAGTATAATTTCATTTTGACCAAAAAGATTCTCGAATTTTATCAGGGCAAAACCATCGAATATTAATTTTAATACCTTAACCTAATTCACCTCATCCTACACTCTACTCTCTATGGCTAAACAAAAGAAAAAATCCAATCGCTTAATGTATTGGGGCATTGGCACGCTCGTAGTACTGATCCTTTTCCTTATCATCGGAAAATCGCAAGGCTGGATCGGTAAGACGAAGGAGCTGGAAGTGGAGTTGGCAAAGGCTAAGAAAGTATCGATCACTGAAAAAGTAAGTGCTTCGGGTACTGTGCAGCCTGTTACTGAGGTGAAGATCGCGCCTGAAGTTTCTGGCGAACTTATCGAGCTCAATGTAGAAGATGGTGACTCTGTGAGGCTTGGCCAGCAACTGGTGAAAATCCGCCCTGATGTTTTGCGTAGCCAATTAGAACGCAACGAAGCTTCGCTAAGTCAACAAAGGGCAAATGTGGAATCGAGTAAGTCTGCTCTTTTAGTGGCAGAGGCTAATTTTACCAAGGCCGAGTTGGATTACAAAAGACAGGAGAAATTGTACAATCAGAAAGTGATCGCAGATGCCGATTGGCAGACGGCAGTTCAGGCATACAATGTTGCCAAGAACAACCTCGCTTCGGGGAAGCAAAATCTGGAGGCAGCCAAGTTTGTGGTGAGCAGTACCGAAGCTTCTGTAAATGAAGCACGCGAAAATTTAAGAAAAACAACAGTAGTCGCTCCAATGAAGGGAGTTGTTTCCAAACTAAGTGTAAAGAAAGGAGAACGTGTTTTGGGAACAGCAACTATGGCAGGAACCGAGATGTTGCGCATTGCCGATTTGAATAAAATGGAAGTGCGAGTGAATGTGAATGAGAATGATATTGTGCGTGTGCATTATTATGATACGGTATTGATTGACGTAGATGCCTATTCCAATATTGGAAAACAGTTCAAAGGAGTTGTGACCAATATAGCCAACACTGCCAAGGATAAAACTTCTACAGATGCCATCACCGAGTTTGAAGTGCGCATTTTGATTTTGAGTAGCTCTTATCAAGACCTTGTTAAAAAAGGTAATAAGTTTCCATTCCGCCCGGGTATGACTGCCAGCGTGGAGATCATTACCAGCAAGAAAGACAATGTGCTTTCCGTACCGTTGGCAGCCGTGACCACTAGAAATCCTGATAAGCAAGGGGCGCCTGAGGGTGGCGGAAATAATGATGACGACAAGCGAACAGTGACTTCATCCAAAGACAAGGCGCCTGTAAAGAAAGAAGATAAAGTTGTGGTATTTATTAACGAAAAGGGAAGCGCGAAAATGCTCGAAGTAAAGACGGGAATCAGTGATTACGACAATATTGAAATCATCTCGGGATTATCGGATAGTGTTGAAGTTGTCACCGGCCCATTTCTTGTAGTATCAAAACGCCTGAAGGATGGCGATAAGATCAAGCTTGTGAAGAAAGAAGAGAAGAAGGATAAGGACGCTGAAGCGAAAAAATAAAGAAGAAAGTAATAAAAGGAAGTTCAAAGTAAAGAGTTGAAGCAAATTCGACTTTTTACTTTGAACTTTCTACTTTTATGCCATGATCAAACACCCTTGGCACGAAACACCTGTAGGAGACAACCCACCAGAGTTTATAAATGGCATCATTGAAATCTCCACAGGGATGCGAACGAAATATGAAGTGGACAAAGAGACCGGTCTTCTCAAATTGGATCGCGTACTTTACTCTGCAGTTTACTATCCTGCCAATTATGGTTTTATTCCCCAAACTTTAGGTGATGATCACGATCCACTGGATATTATGATTTTGTGCCGTGAGCCAATTCAGCCGCTTTGCCTTGTTCCTGCTCGTGTTATTGGTGTGATGCGAATGATTGATCAAGGACTGGGCGATGAAAAAATTCTTGCAGTTGCCGAAAATGACGCGAATTCAAAGCACCTGAATGATATCAGCGAACTGGCTGAACATTTTAAACTTGAATTGAAGGAGTTTTTTGAGAGCTATAAGAAATTGGAGAATAAGATAGTGACTGTGCCCGATTTTCAAGGAAAGGAAACGGCTATGAAGATCATTCTGAATGCCATCAATTTGTACAAAGCGGAATTCAATAAATAATGCAGGATCGACTTCAATCTTTCTTGATTATTCAAACTGCCTTTATTGGTGACGTAATTTTAGCAACCGGACTTATTGAAAAACTACATCAACATTATCCGAATGCTTCCATTGATTTTCTTCTGAGAAAAGGAAACGAAGGATTGCTGGTTGGTCATCCGCTACTGCGAAATGTTTTGATCTGGGATAAGAAAGAATCCAAGATTTCAAATTTATTCAAACTTATTGGTCAGATTAGGCGCACTCATTACGATTGTGTTGTAGATGTTCACCGGTTTGCCAGTTCCGGTCTTATCACTGCCTTTTCAGGAAGCAAATTAAAAATAGGCTTTGACAAAAACCCCATCTCTTTTGCATTTACAAAGAAGATAAAACATCAGATCGGAAATTTACACGAAGTTCAACGCAATCATCAATTGATTGAATCGATTACTGATTCAAACTTTGCAAGGCCAAAACTTTACCCTGCGGAAAAAGATTTTGATAAAGTAAAGTCGTTTCAAACCAAGCCCTACCTCTGTGTTGCGCCAACTTCGGTTTGGTTCACCAAGCAATTTCCAGTAGAGAAGTGGATTGAGTTTATAAAGGCAATCAGCAATACGAGAGGTAAGATTTATTTATTGGGTGCGCCTTCGGATCATTCAATCTGTGAATCAATCAGGCTTGCTTCGGCAAATGCGAATGCAATTAATGTAGCGGGGAAATTTTCTTTCCTTGAATCGGCAGCACTAATGAAAAACGCAGCGATGAACTTTGTTAATGACTCCGCGCCAATGCATCTGGCTTCAGCTATGAATGCTCCTGTTACGGCTATCTTTTGTTCAACAGTTCCTTCCTTTGGATTTGGACCACTTTCAGATCAATCCATTATAATTGAAACAAAAGAAAAGCTCGATTGTCGCCCGTGCGGGCTGCATGGTTTTAAAGCCTGCCCGAAAGGACATTTTAAATGCGCTTACTCGATTGAGAATGAAGAGTTGATTAATTCGTTGAGAGTATAGACAGTATCTTAACAAGTTGCCTTCGCAAGTCCATAGCGTCGCCGTAAATGATTTTATAATCACTTATTCCTGAAACTGTGGTAGAGTGTTCGGAAGAATGTTGCCTGACATAAATTACTGGCTTATTCTTCGCTTTTGCGTAACCGGCTTCTATTCCTATCCCGATTCCTTTATATGAAACTTCTGCAATTAAGATGTCGCAACTATCGATGTCGGACATGGCTTGCTTCATCATTTGGTGTTCTTGAATTAATTCAAATTTGTAATGATCGACAAAAATAAGCGACCCGATTTTAAACTCGTTTAAAGTATCGACAATGGTGTTTAGCTCTTCGTTCAGTAATCCTCGCTTTGAGTAATTTACGGAAATATAGGCTTTCATTTGCTTGGCATCCTGCTTAAAACAATTTCAGTCGTTCATACACCTTATGAATCGGCAATCCCATCACAGTGAAATAAGAACCTACAATTCTTTCTATCGCTACCATACCAATCCAATCCTGCGCTCCGTAGGCGCCGGCCTTATCATAAGGTTTGTAATTGTCTACATAGAATTCAATTTCTTCTTTCGAGAGTTTTTTGAATGTTACTTCGGTTTGGTCTTCAAAACAATCTGATTGTTCTTTGCTCAACAAACACACGGCCGTGATCACGATATGCGTTTTTCCGCTAAGGTTGGTTAGCATTTGAATTGCTTCCTGTCTGTCGGCTGGCTTGTTTAAGATTTGAGTGCCAAGGATCACAACGGTGTCTGATGCAATGATGATTTCGTCAGTTATTTTTGATAGCAACGCTTTGGCCTTTTTTTCTGCCAAGTACGATGGAACGTTTTTGATGGGCATATCCACAGGAAACGATTCATCAATGTGCGGAGGGTCGATCGTAAACTCTAAGCCAATCTCTTTTAGTAAAAATTGCCGGCGGGGAGATGCAGAAGCGAGGATTATTTTTCCTTTGGTCATTTTACTATCATTATTGATAAACTCGGACATAGTCCACAAGCATCTGCTGTGGCCAAATGTTTGGATCAATACCTTTCACCGCACCCCAGTTTCCGCCAACAGCTATATTTAATATGAGATGAAATGGTTGATCGAAAGGCCAACCTTTAAAATCATCAGCCGGATTTCTTTTCACGGAGTGATAGACTTTTTCATCGATGTAAAAATCAATCTGAGATTCTTTCCAGTCTACAGCATACACATGAAACGTATCCTGGCAATCAGGAATTGTTAGCTTTCCTTCCTGCTGTGTATGTTTCACATGGTTATATTTTTCCGAGTGTAGCGTACCATGAATTACTCCCGGATCATAACCGACGTGCTCCATGATGTCGACCTCACCACTTGTGGGCCAGCCGCCATATTTCCAGTCAGTTGAAAGCATCCAGATAGCGGGCCACGTTCCAAGCCCGCGTGGAAGTTTGGCTCTTACTTCGATTCGTCCATATTTCCAGTCGCCTTTGTTTTTGGAAACTAATCGAGCTGACGTAAATTCTTTTCCGCCAAGCGGCTCTTTTCTGGCTTCGATAATGAGATTTCCTTTTTCGACTCGTGCATTTTTTAAACTGCTGGTATAAAAT
>Ga0206976_1239_pt1 | contig 14600 bp, 15 predicted proteins | sample Alteio_BWOrgHeat_82_FD_152926 | JGI IMG/M metagenome (GOLD analysis project Ga0206976, IMG submission 152926) | Enriched cells from forest soil in Barre Woods Harvard Forest LTER site, Petersham, Massachusetts, United States -... | ecosystem: Environmental > Terrestrial > Soil > Temperate forest >... | reverse complement strand
TTTTGCCAGTTCGGGATACACCGTAAAAAAGGTGTTTACCATTCTGTGTTGTAAAGCGGTATCCAGGGCAGCATCCTGGTTGATAAACGTTAACTGGTATCCCTTTCTATTAAATACCTGAGTTTGTTGAGCGCTCACTGATAAGGCGAATAAACAAGTCAATAGCGTAACGAAGTAATTTTTCATATTCAGCAAATATAGATTTTGAATTTAGTTCTGATTGTAAAATTGTCCGATACAATTCGGCCCGTTACTATTACTTCCCGAAAAACATTTACTTTTGCTGCCTGGGTTTTCCCCTTTATCTATGACCGGACTCAACCAACTATATCCACAAGCTGTTGAACTGTTACAGCAATTGATCGCCATACCTTCCTTCAGCAAAGAGGAGAGCAAAACGGCTGATCTGATCGAGAAATTTTTAATTGCCAAGGGTGTTAAAACCCATCGAAAACTAAACAATATATGGGCATGGAACAAGCATTTCGATGCCGCTAAGCCTACAATCCTGCTTAATTCACATCATGATACTGTAAAGCCCAATTCGGGCTATACCCGTGATCCTTATGACGCCAAAATTGAGGACGGCAAACTTTACGGGTTGGGCAGTAATGATGCCGGTGGCTGTTTAGTATCGCTGATCAACGTGTTCCTGTATTTTTATGACAGGGAAGGTTTGAAATATAATTTATGCCTGGCCACCACCGCCGAAGAAGAAATATCCGGTGTAAACGGCCTTGAACTCATTATACCCGACCTCGGAAAACTGGATTTTGGTATCGTAGGCGAACCAACGCAAATGCAACTGGCCATAGCCGAACGTGGACTAATGGTGCTGGATTGTGTGGCGCACGGTAAAGCCGGGCACGCCGCCCGTGAGGAGGGTGAAAATGCTATTTATAAAGCATTAGCGGATATCGAATGGTTCCGCACTTATCGTTTTCCAAAAGAATCGGAAGTTTTTGGCCCGATAAAAATGTCGGTGACCATTATTAACGCAGGTTCGCAGCATAACGTGGTACCCGCAAGCTGCACCTTTACAGTAGATGTGCGGGTGACTGACGCTTACCGCAACGAGGAAGTGCTGGAGATCATCCGGCAGCATGTTAAATGTGATGTAACACCGCGGTCCATCCGTTTAAAACCATCAAAGATCGATAAGCAGCATCCCATCGTACAGGCAGGTATCAAATTAGGGCGAACTACCTATGGCTCCCCTACTACATCCGATCAATCTTTGTTGGATATCCCGTCACTAAAAGTTGGCCCCGGCGATTCGGCGCGTTCACATACTGCGGATGAGTTTGTTTATGTTAAGGAGATAAAGGAAGGCATTGAATTGTATATTCAAATGCTGGAAAGCATTGTTTGATAATTTCGCGCAATTGAGGCTAAAGCCAAAAATTAACAACTCTTTATCCGTTGGCTAAAGCCAACGGCAATGAATGATTAATCGATTGGATGATAATACAATATCAAATCATTGCCGTCCCATTTATGGGACGGATAAATAAAATTAAAATGATGGCTTTAGCCAAATAACCGCATATTGGATGATTGAACTAAACCTATCCTCATTCCCCGAATTGATAACCGAGCGCCTATCGCTCCGGCAATTGCGCATGGAAGATGCGAAAGAAATATTCCTGCTTCGCTCCGATGAAAAAGTGAATGAACTTATTGACAGGGTTACAGCTACTTCGATAGAAGATGCATATCAGTATATCAATAAGATCATCACGGCCCAAAATAACGGCGAGTCGGTGCAATGGGTCATCACCCTGAAAGATGACCCGAAACTCATCGGCACCATTGTTTACTGGCACATCGTAAAAGAAAAAGACGAGGCCGAGGTTGGTTATGAACTGCTGCCGCAATATCGCGGAAAAGGAATTATGCAGGAAGCCTTGTTAAAAGTGATCGAATATGGCTTTAACACTCTCAAACTTAAAACCATTGTTGCCGATCCAAAAGCGGTTAATCTGAGTTCGGTAAAGCTATTAGAGAAATGTGGATTTATGTTGACGGATACAGCTAATGATGGGTATTTGGTTTATAAATTAGTTCCGTGAGATGTGGCTAAAGCCAATTATCTGCAATCATTTTTATCCGTTGGCTAAAGCCAACGGCAATGAGTTAGCTGACGGCACAAAAACAATTCAATGTCAAATAATTGCCGTTCCATTCATGGGACGGATAAATAAGGCGCTGCCCTTGGCTTTAGCCAAACAAACCTTTGAATTACAAATTGCTTTTATGTTCTGCTATAATTATTATGATTAATCCCATATTTGCACTATGACCAAACTCTGGCAAAAAACTACTAACGTAAATGAACTTGTAGAAAACTTTACAGTTGGCCGCGACCGTGAGTTTGACGAGCAGATGGCCGCCTTTGATGTGTTAGGTTCGCTTGCCCATACCCGTATGCTGCAAAGTATAGGTTTAATGGATGAGAGTGATCTGAATCTTGTGCAAAAGGAACTAAAAGCCATCTATGCCGATATACAGGCAGGCAATTTCAGTATTGGCGAAGGTGTGGAAGATGTACATTCGCAGGTGGAGTTATTGCTCACCCAGCGTATTGGCGATGCAGGTAAAAAAATTCACAGCGGCCGCTCGCGTAACGACCAGGTGCTGGTCGACCTGAAATTATTTTTCAGGAGCCGGTTGCAGGATGTGGTGGAAGAAACCGAAAGCCTGTTCCTCCTGCTTATCGAACTAAGCGAAAAACATAAAAATGTATTGCTGCCGGGTTATACCCATTTACAGGTAGCCATGCCGTCCTCTTTTGGGCTTTGGTTTGGCGCGTATGCCGAAAGTTTGGTGGATGACCTGGAAGTGGTTTTAGCCGCCTACAAGATCACTAATAAAAATCCTTTGGGTTCAGCGGCAGGTTACGGTTCATCGTTCCCTTTGAACAGAACATTAACCACCGAATTACTCGGTTTCGATAGCTTGAATTATAACGTGGTTTACGCGCAGATGGGACGTGGTAAAACCGAACGCATTATTGCACAAGCCATATCAAATGTCGCGGCTACATTAGCCAAAATGGCGATGGACCAGGCTTTATACCTGAGTCAGAACTTTGCCTTTGTAAGTTACCCGGATACGCTGACCACCGGCAGCAGCATTATGCCGCATAAAAAGAACCCGGACGTATGGGAAATTATGCGTGGCAAATGCAACCGCCTGCAGGCTCTGCCAAATGATGTGGCCATGATGACCACCAACCTGCCATCAGGCTATCACCGTGAATTGCAGCTGTTAAAAGAACTGCTGTTCCCTGCTTTTGCCGACCTGAAAAACTGCCTGCACATGGCTAATTTTATGCTGCAGCATATAGAGGTGAAGACTGATATATTGAACGATCCAAAATATGCTTACCTATTTAGTGTAGAAGAAGTGAACCGTTTGGTTTTAGATGGAACACCATTCCGCGATGCCTACAAACAGGTTGGTTTAGCTATTGAGCAGGGGAATTTCAACCCCAACAAAACAGTAAATCATACTCACGAGGGCAGCATTGGTAATTTAGGGAATGAACAGATAACAGCAGCTATGAATAGTCTGCTTAGTAGTTTCAACTTCGATAAAGTAAAAGAAGCTATAAAAAATCTCATCGCTTAATCGGTGTAATCAATCCCAGAATCAGTGAAATCAAAGAAATAATCGGTGTAATCAAAGAAATAATCGGTGTAATCCAAAAATATGAATGGTCAAAACAGAAGCGATATTTACCCCGGTCTTGAAGTAGATATTATTTTAAAGAAAGATCAGCGCAGCGGTAAACTGACACGGGGAATAGTTAGGGACCTGTTAACCAGCTCAGCCTATCACTCCCACGGAATAAAAGTCAGGTTGGAAGATGGACAGGTTGGAAGAGTTGCAGAGATCATTGAAGATTAGTATAAAATTAAACTATGGCAAATACATTAAAACCAGACAAACGATTATTCTTTCGCCTGGATGCGCATTACCGGTTATTGATCTCCTTATTCACCAGCGCTATTGCGTTCTTTTTTATCCGGGATAAATTTACGATGCCCGTGGTTATTTTATTGACGTGGATAAGTTTTTGCCTGGTCATTATTATTATGGACTGGATCATCATTGCTACCTCACATCCCCGCGAAGTTCGCAAAATTGCCAAATTGCAGGATTCCAGTCGTACCTTCCTTTTCGTATTCGTAATAGCAGTCTCTATAGCCAGTTTTGGGGCCATCGTATTTTTGTTGAAGTCATCAAAGGGACTGCATGGCGCGATAGTGAACGAACACATTCTTTTGGCCATAACAGCTGTAGTGATCTCCTGGTGGTTTTTGCACACCATATTTACCCTGCGGTATGCCCACCTGTATTATGATACCGATAAAGACGATGGCTCCCCACGACCAGGCGGCGGCTTGCAATTCCCCGGCGGCGATGAGCCAGACTATATGGATTTTGTATATTTCTCTTTTGTTTTGGGTATGACCTTCCAGGTATCAGATGTGGAGATCTCATCCAAGGAGATACGGCGGGTTGCATGGATGCATGGCTTATTATCTTTTGGTTATAATACTGCTATACTGGCATTGAGCATCAATGTAATTTCGGGTATGGTAGCACAATAGGATTGTGAGCTGTGAGCCATTCAACAAGTGTCATTTCGACGAGGCACGAGGAGAAATCTTAAATAAGCGACAGATGAACGCGTATATCGTACAAGATTTCTCACTATCGTTCGAAATGACATCAGCTTAAATATATTGCTTTTATCCCAATCTTACCTATCTTGTCACGATGTTTTTTACCGAAGACTTTTTACATTACATCTGGAAGTTCCGCCTGTTTGAGCGCGACAACCTGCAAACCACCACAGGTGAAAACATAGAAGTATTTTCAGCAGGATTACAAAACAGCGATGCCGGGCCCGACTTTCATAATGCGCGGCTGCGAATAGGCGATACCACCTGGGCGGGCAATGTAGAACTTCACCTTAACTCATCCGACTGGCACAAACACGGTCATACCACCGATAACGCCTATAATAGCGTGATACTACATGTAGTTTACCGTGATGATCAGCCAATTGTGTTAGCCGATGGCAGGCGAATACCAACATTAGAACTGCATGACCGTATTTCCCCCGATCTGTATAACCGCTATCATCACCTGGTCTTTGGCAACCAGCAAATTATCCCCTGCGAGGGCACAATCCGTTTTGTGGATGACATCACCCTGCGCAACTGGCTGACAAGGGTTTTGGTTGAACGGCTGGAGAAACGTTCAGCGGCTGTAATTGCTGCATTAGACAAGAACCGTGGCGACTGGGAGGAAACCTTTTACCAGTTCATGGCCGCTCAGTTTGGGTTTAAAACCAATGCGCTGCCTTTCGAGTTGATGGCTAAATCTTTACCACAACTTACACTGGCGAAACACAAAAACAATGCGCTGCAAATAGAGGCGCTCATATTCGGGCAGGCCGGTTTTTTGGAAGATGAATTTACAAATGACTATCCAAAAAGCCTGAAAGAAGAATATAAATTCCTGCAAAAGAAGTACAACCTCGCTCCCATCGAAAAGCATTTGTGGAAATTTATGAGGATGCGCCCGCAAAACTTCCCGACAATCAGGCTGGCACAGTTTGCGGCATTGGTTGAAAGGTCGAACCATTTATTTTCAAAAGTGCTGGAGATAAAAGATATCGCAGGTTTAAGGAAACTATTTACCGATCTGCAGGTTAATCCCTACTGGGAAACCCATTATCGTTTTGATACGGAATCGAAAGCCATATCAAAAAGTTTGGGGCAATCGTCCATCGATATTTTGTTATTAAACACTTTTGTGTTATTTTTATTCAGTTATGGCAAGCATAACCAGCAGGAATATTACATTAACCGGAGCCTGAAATTATTGGAGCAATTACCGGCCGAACAAAATAATATTGTAACAAATTTTGATTCGCTGGGTATAAAGGTTAATACTGCATTTGATTCGCAGGCATTGCTCGAGTTGAAAAATAATTACTGCAATTATAAGAAATGCCTGCAATGCGGCGTTGGAAATAAGATACTAAGGATGGCCTGATATGTTGCAACGGATAATAACTTTTTTTGAACGATACTCTTTTGGAGTGTGCACCTATCTCGGGGAGCGCTTTAACATCTCCATCTCTAAAATACGCCTGTTTTTTATCTACTCCTCTTTTTTAGCAGTAGGTTTCCCGCTCATCGTATATTTCTTCGCCGGGATCGTGCTTGATTTTCGCAAGTATATTAAGCGCAAACACACCGGTGTTTACTGATCCGGGCTTCTGCTCCGAAAAGCATCAAGCCATACTATTTTTATAAGCTTCCAGGCTTTTAATGGCTGCATGTTTGCCTGTTTCTATCATTTCGCCTGCTTTATAAAAATCATAAGTACCGCAGCAGTCGTGGGATATATTGATGAGGATATCCGGCGAATACTTCTCGAGAGATAACTGGGTGGAATGATGGGTCATGAAACTGAGGGTTTTATTGATCACATCCAGGTACCCAAATTTTTCTTCATGGTTTGAAGGACTGGTCTTATGCAGGTAATTATAAAATTCTTTGATCCTTTCCTGGTAGGGAGATCGTTTAGGCTCTGGTTCAACATTCAAAACAGGAGGCTCATCAACAGGTACGTATGAATTCACATCCACCGCCACCAATATATCGCCGCGGGTTCTTTTAACATGATCAATAGGCAGATTATTGATGATGCCACCATCTACCAGTATGCCGGTTTCCGTTTTTACCGGTGTCAAAACTGTTGGTATAGCGATAGACGCACGTATAGCATCCCATACGCTCCCTTTTGTAAAAACCACTTCCTTTTTATTAATAATATCCGCAGCTACGGCCGTATAGGGTATTGGCAGGTCTTCAATATTAGCATCGGCTACCAGTTCCCTCATTTTATTAAACAGTTTGTCGCCCTTGATCAACCCCTGCCCGCTAAAATTAAAGTCGACCAAACCAAAAACCTTCATTTTATCAAGGGTGCAAACCCAGTCTTTATAAGCTTCCATTTTTCCCAAAGCATACACACCACCAATCAATGCTCCCATTGATGTACCGGCAACAGATGATATTTTAAATCCCTGTTCTTTCAAAACGTCAATAACACCAATATGCGCCATCCCTCTCGCTCCGCCTCCCGATAATACTAATGCTACTTTTTGTTTCATAAACTTGCCTGAATCTTTCCCGATAGCTATCAGGATCAGAATTGATGAATGTACAGAATCCGATTACATATAAACAACAGAATTGAAGCAATTCTTCTGCCATAAATTTTCTAATTTTAAGGCATGCAAGATTGCACACCAACATTACTCAAAACTTTCGAGGCACTGAAGGAAGTGCCTGAAGATCAGCTGCAATGGCTGATAGACAACAGCATCTGCAAAATGCTCCCCGATGGCGAAATACTCACGGAACCCGGCAAACCCCTTGCCGGCACCTATTTTATTATAAGCGGCAGGATGCGCTTATACCTGCCGATCGGTGGGGTAAAACGGGATATGGGCGATTTTAAGCCGGGCGAGATCAGCGGTTACCTGCCTTATTCGCGGGGGAAAATTGGCACGGGTTATAGTATGGCCCTGGCTGATACACAGATCATGTTGTTTCCAATAGAGAAAATGAACGAAATGATCAGGACACAATTTGAGCTTACCCAAGCTTTAGTGCATGTAATGACCAACCGGGTACGTAATTTCACCGCCCTGCAGCAGCAAAACGAAAAAATGCTGGCGCTTGGTAAACTTTCGGCAGGTCTAACGCACGAACTGAACAATCCCGCATCCGCCATCGTGCGCGACTCGGAATCGCTGCTTAAACATTTGCAGTTGGAACCACAATCCTTCAAATCAGTGATCGCCATACGCATGGAGCCCGAACACGTGGATGTGGTAACAAAAAAGCTATTCCGCGTAATGTCGGAAAAAAGAGAAGTTAACCTCACCCTTAAGCAGCGTACAGCCAAGGAAAGTGAGCTAACCGACCAATTTGATGAAATGGGTATTGAAAACAGTGATGAGATAGCCGAAAACTTTGTCGAGTTTGGTTTTGAAACGGAAGATATCGATCTCTTCAAACACCATATCCCAAGAGAGTATTTTTCGCCCATATTCAACTGGATAAACACCTTGTTGGTTACCGAAAGAATGGTGCAGGATATAGGCGAATCAGCCAGGCGCATTGCCGACCTGGTGACATCGGTAAAAACCTATACCCACATGGATCAGGGCCAGGAGAAGCAATATGCCGATATCCGCATCGGCATAAAAAATACCCTGCAAATGCTGATCTACAAGATCAAAAAAGGCAATATCACCATGGTAAAGAGTTTTGATGAAACGCTGCCGCCGGTAAAAGCCATGATAGGCGAACTGAACCAGGTTTGGACCAACCTGATAGATAATGCGTTGGATGCCATGGAAGCCAACGGCAAAGGTACCCTCACCATAAAAACAGAAAAAGACAAGGAGTTTGTACGGGTAAGTATTATTGACGACGGCCCCGGCATACCCGAGGATATCCGCTCGCGCATCTTTGACCCTTTTTTTACTACCAAGGAAATGGGCAAAGGCACCGGCCTTGGCCTCGAAGTGGTGCAAAGGATAGTAAAACAGCATAATGGTTCTATAAAAGTGTTATCAGAACCGGGGCATACCGCGTTTATAGTATGTTTCCCAATAGATGGGTAGTTGATTGAGTGAGTGGTTGACTGGGTTGATTAAGTTGCAAGGACAAAAAGCTTAATCAACCTAATCCAACTCAATCAACTTAATCCAACTTACTAAAACTTAATCAACTAACGAATGAACAAACCTATCATATTTTCCATAGACGACGATCCACAGGTTTTGCGGGCCATCAGCCGCGACCTGAAATCACAATATAATGCCGATTACAAGATCATCAGCACCACCTCTGCGAACGAGGCATTAGAAGCCTTGACAGACTTGAAAAACAGCAGCGATACCGTAGCTTTATTTTTGGTCGATCAGCGTATGCCTGAAATGGAGGGGGTAGATTTTTTACAAAAAGCCATCAAAATATATCCTGATGCCAAGCGTGTTTTGCTGACGGCTTATTCGGATACCGAAGCAGCCATCAAAGCGATAAACGATGTGCAGCTGGATTACTACCTGATGAAGCCCTGGAACCCGCCCGAAGAGAAGCTTTACCCGGTGATCAATGACCTGCTTGACGACTGGCAGGGCAATTACATACCCGATTTTAAAGGGATAAAATTGATCGGCTACCAGTTTTCGCCCAAATCACATGAGATAAAGGATTACCTGGCCGGCAACCTGATACCCTATAAATGGTACGATATTGAAACGAACCCTGAAGCCAAAACCCTGCTCGAAGTAAACAACCTGAAAAATGACGACCTACCCCTCATCATTTACGAGGATGGCAATTGCGCAGGAAAACCAACCATCAGGCAGATAGCCGAAAAAACCGGGTTGAATCCTCAGATCACCAATGAAATATATGATGTGGTGATCATTGGCGCTGGCCCGGCCGGGCTGGCTGCGGCGGTGTATGGCTCATCCGAAGGATTAAAAACTTTATTGATCGAACGCCGGGCTCCGGGTGGGCAGGCAGGTACCAGTTCGCGTATCGAGAACTACCTGGGCTTCCCTGCCGGATTGAGTGGCTCTGATCTTACCCGTCGTGCTATCACCCAGGCTACCCGGCTGGGTGCCGAATTTTTATCGCCGCGCCAGGTTAGTGGTATCAAGCAGAAGGACGGCTATAAAACTATTGTGGTTGATGACGGACCCGAAATTATCAGTCGTGCCGTAGTGATCACCACGGGGGTTGATTACCGCAAACTGGAAGTAAAAGGGATCGAAAGCTTTACCGGGGCAGGTATCTACTATGGCGCGGCAATGACAGAGGCCAGCGCCAGCAAGGATAAAGAGGTATATGTGATCGGTGGCGGAAATTCCGCCGGGCAAGCCGCCATGTACCTGTCGAAATTTGCCAAAAAGGTGTTTATCATTATCCGCAAGGACGATTTGACAGCTACGATGTCGGCCTACCTGATCAACCAGATCAACGGTTCGCCTAATATCGAAGTGGTGCCTAATACAGAGATCATCGAGGCGCAGGGCCATAACTGTTTGGAGCGGCTGGTGCTGACAAACGTTAAAACCAAAGAACAAAAAACAAGTGTGGCGGCTGCACTGTTTATTTTTATCGGCGCCAAGCCTTACACCGACTGGATAAAACTGGATATTATTAAAAACGAGAAGGAATTTATCGAAACCGGGCGCGATCTGCTCGCCCACGATGAATACAAAAAAATATGGAAGCTTAAACGCGACCCATTTTTACTGGAAACCAGCTGTCCGGGCGTATTTGCTGCCGGCGACGTACGTGCCGGAGCCATGAACCGTGTTGCCTCGGCTGTGGGAGAAGGTTCAATGGCGATCAGTTTTGTACATAAGTATTTAGCGGAGGTGTAAATTCTTTTACCGGATGTCATTTCGATGCGGAGCGAGAAATCTTATAGAAGCGAAAAGCAGACTACGCATGTCGGCGACCTACAGGGCGTTTAAAATTTCTCACTATCGTTCGAAATGACATAAAATTAATCTTTCAATAAATACAGGTTTTCTTCAGAATCGGGTTCTAAACTTGTTTAAAACCCCAAAGAGGTGGATGATATTTACTCAAAGATCAAATCTGTTATCCAGGCAAAGACTTGCCCTACACATAATTTACACGCTTCAGTAAGAATTGAAGAAGGACTTATAGATATTAATTGTTGTTGCGAGGCTTTCAAAAGCGCTTGTATTGCCGAAATTGAAGTGCTTTTAAAGGACTCCATTAATGTTAAAAAGGTTAGCGTATCAAAGAAAACTTCAAATAAATAAGTTCGGGTAAAACATTTCTTCCGATTCCTTTTTGTTCAATTACAATCATTTTATTATTTTGCTGATAAAATCAACTCCCATGGAAGATCAGATCTGCAAACACCTGCAAGCCATAAAAAAGCTAAAGCATCCAAAAGATTATGTATGCGAAGAATGTATAAAAACACACAGCACATGGCTACATCTGCGCACCTGCCAGGAGTGCGGCGTAACGCTATGCTGCGATAGTTCGCCAAACCAGCACGCGTCTAAACATGCACATGCAACGGGTCATCCCGTAGTGATCTCTGCCGAGCCCGGCGAGCGCTGGTTATGGTGCTATGTGGATGAGGAAATGGCGGAGTATTAAAGCATATTTAATGTTATCTTAGCTGCTTAAAGCTAACTCCTCATTTTATCCATATGGAAACCTATAAAGACCTCAAACTGGCAGTATTGATAGATGCTGACAATGTACCTTACGCCAATGTGAAAGAGATGTTTGAGGAAATAGCGAAATATGGCACACCCACTTTTAAAAGGATATATGCCGATTGGACCAAACCAACAGTTTCCGGCTGGAAAAATGTACTGTTGGAGAATGCTATCACGCCTATACAACAGTACAGCTATTCGACAGGTAAAAATGCATCCGATAGCGCACTTATTATAGATGCGATGGATATTTTATACACCGGCAAGGTGGATGGTTTCTGCATCGTATCCAGCGACAGCGATTTTACCCGCCTGGCCACACGCTTGCGGGAAGCCGGGATGAAGGTGATCGGTATCGGTGAAAAGAAAACCCTGACACCATTTATCACGGCCTGCGATAAGTTTATTTATATCGAAATATTAAAGAAGGAAGCAATAAGTCAGCAGGACAGCGGGAATAGAGAGGCTTCAAAAAATACGCCATCGCCGGCGAATAACGCTTTAAGCAAGATCGACCCCCAAATAATAAAACTGTTAAGCGATAGCATAACCGACCTTGCCGATGAAGATGGCTGGACCTATTTAGGCGAATTGGGCAACCTGATGCTGAAGAAGAAACCTGATTTCGACTCGCGTAACTACGGTTTCACAAAAATGCTGCAACTGATCAGGAGCATCAACAAATTTGAGATAGACGAGCGGGAAACTGGCAAGAAGAATGTGAAGCATATTTACATCAGGAAGAAATAGCTAAGCATCAAATATTACGGGCAACCAATAATCCGCAATAAGTAGCAATTACGCCAAGTGCAACACTGCCAATGGCATACGTCAGGAAAATAAATACCTTGTGATCGTTGATCAACAATATATTCTCATAAGAAAAGGCTGAGAAAGTGGTAAACCCTCCGCAAAGGCCGGTAACTAAGAACAACCTTAACTGCAGGCTGTAATCACCAAATCTATCGGTATAAAAAACAAAAAAACCTATAAAAAAGCATCCGATAATATTTACCAGGAAGGTACTGTAAGGAAAAGAGTAGAGTGTGATTCCCCCCATGAGACGATGAACTGCATAACGCAGTACGCTACCCAAACCACCACCAATAAATATTAAAAGCCAGTTTCTCATTTGTAATAAGCTTAATATTCAGCCGTTTCAAGATAGTTATTTTTGGTTGATGCTATATTGATCATCCGTCTTATTTTTTTCCTAATTTCTGTTTGTATTGTGCCACCCGGTGGTTGATCATTCTACGTCTCCTTTGTATGGATTGCCCTATAGATGTTTCCGTTCCATGATCAGGGTCAAATATTTTGGGTATTGCAATTCGCTGTGAGCTGTAAATACCCGAATGCCCGCTGAAAAAATAGGCCGTAAAACAGGCGATTGCGAAATACACCGCGTACTCCCCGCCAAATAATTCGATACCCATAAAAGTGCAGGCAAGCGGGGTATTGGTAGCGCCTGCAAAAACCGCTATAAAACCCAGCGCCGCGAATAAGCCAACCGGCGCATTCAGCAATTGCGACAAGGTATTGCCTAAGGTAGCGCCGATATAAAACAGTGGAGTTACTTCGCCCCCTTTAAAGCCTGTGCCCAGCGTTATGGTGGTATATATTATTTTCCAGAGCCAGCTAAAGGCATCGGCGCCGCCCTGGTGAAACGCGGATGGGATGGTAACCGAATTTGGGAATTGGGCATCAACGCCTAAACTCAGGTAATCTTGCCTGCCTAAAAGGAAAGTTAGCCCGATGATAACAAGTCCACCTGCTACCGGTATCAGCCATGTTGTTTTGAATATACGTAAGGAAACATTTTTAATACTATGTGCAAGTTCCGCAAACACATAACTGGTTAACCCGAAAAGCACCGAAGCCAGGATGATCTTAGCCAAAAGGAAATAATCAAAATGAATAAAACTAAACAGCGCTATTGGCGAGTGGGTAGTGAACGGATCGATATGATAGACGGTATGATGAATACCTAATATGGCAACGGTTTGATCAGCAAAAACACTGGCGATAAGGCAGGGGATGATGGCATCGTACTGTAGGCGACCTATAGCAAGCACCTCGATGGCAAAAATAGTCCCGGCTAAAGGCGTACCGAATACCGCGCCAAAACCTGCGGCCACCCCGGCCATCAGCACCGTTCGCGTATCCTTTTCATTTAGCTTAAACAAGCGGCCAAAAAAGTCGGCAATGCTGCCACCAATTTGCACCGCAGTCCCCTCCCGCCCCGCAGATCCACCGAATAAATGCGTAACAACGGTCGCAGCCAATACCAGCGGCGCCATACGCTTGGGGATACCCCCGCCCGGTTGATGTATCTCGTCCATGATCAGGTTATTGCCTTTTTCAGACGATTTCCCAAATATCTTATACGCGAAATGGATCAGTATACCCGCCAAAGGAAGCAGGTATAAAAGCCAGGTATGCGCGAAGCGGAAATGGATAGACAAGCTCAATAGCCATAAAAAGAAAGCTACCACGCTGCCAACGGTTATAGCAACCGGGATAGTTAGCAGCGTCCAGCGCACAAGGTGATTAAATACCAGGAAATTGGGAGAAGTAAATACTTTGGAATAGTTAAAACGTTTCATACCTATGAAATAAAAAAGATCAAAACTTTATTTCGTAGGCGCCATCAGACCCGCATCTGCCACGGGACGGTTCAAATAGGTGGAACACCATCACCTTTACTGTTGCAATGATACATAAAAAGGGAATATTATTTTATAAAACAAAGAATTCTTTATCTTTAAAAACCAATAAAAATCTTATTCATGGAAAATTACAACAAACTCTGGCGCTCTTTTTTTGCAGTTGGGTTAATTGCAATTGCAATTCAGCAAATTATTTGTAAAGATTTCAGGCCGGTTGTATTATTGCCCGCTTACCCTGCATGGCTCACTAATCGTTTAATATGGATGTGGATATTCAGCATCGCCCTTATCGGCGCATGTGCAGCTGTTATCTTCGGAATAAAAGCCCGGCAGGTATCACTTATATCGGCAGCTATTTTTCTTTTATTGGTTATACTTTTTCAAATTCCAGGTCAGCCTTATCCAACACACATAGGTTCATGGACCGACGCATTTAAGGAGCTTACCATTAGCGGCGGCTTCCTGGTCATTGCAGGTTCGTTAACCCGTGAAAGCAACCCATCGGGGCTTATCAAACTGTTAGAGAAACTAATCCCGCTTGGTAAATACTTTCTGGCTATTACCATGGTAGTTTTTGGCGCCATGCATTTTGTGTATGTTGAATT
>Ga0206976_1234_pt1 | contig 14892 bp, 14 predicted proteins | sample Alteio_BWOrgHeat_82_FD_152926 | JGI IMG/M metagenome (GOLD analysis project Ga0206976, IMG submission 152926) | Enriched cells from forest soil in Barre Woods Harvard Forest LTER site, Petersham, Massachusetts, United States -... | ecosystem: Environmental > Terrestrial > Soil > Temperate forest >... | reverse complement strand
CACTTTTTATAATTCCTTTTCATCACTCTGTTTAGATATAAGCTATTAGATCCGAGACGATTAAGCCTTTCCGGATATGGTCTTTAAAAAAATAAAAATAGGTATAAGGTTTGAAAAATAGCAGGGCTGGCCTTTAATCTTACCTAAAAATTATATAACAGTATATCCGGTAAATATTCTACAGCCGGTTATTATCAATATTTACCAAAGCTTTTTTTAAGGTAAATACCACGTATTTGCGGTCGCGGTTCACCAGGGCCATTACCTTACTGATCAGGGTGTCTTCCTGGCCTTCATTATACTGTAATTGTTCATCGGTAAGATGGTTGTATTTCCGTTGTAATTTGATCTTTACACGCTCCCAGTCTTTGTTGCTGATACTGATCTCTGCCATTGATTAAAAATGTTTTAGCAAAAATAGAAAAAATCCGTTGTTGCCGCCTGCAATAATTTTGGCTTAACAATTGTTAAACCCTATCTGTAATATAACATCTAACCTATTTTATAAACTAAACTAAATTTTGTATGAAAAAGTATCTTTTAAGTGTCGCGTTACTGATAGCTATAAGTATCAGCGCAAAGGCACAATTTTCAGTGGGTATTAAAGGCGGGGTAAATTTCTCTAAAATAGATGCCGATAATCTGGATAATTCTACCAAAACAGGCTATCAGGCTGGTGTATTTGTGCGTGTTGGCAATGCCTTTTATTTGCAGCCAGAAGCGTATTTGAGCAGTACAGGCGGCAACTTTAATACAAGTGATAACAGTTTTCACGCTAAGGTAGATTTTACAAACGTTAGCGTACCACTGTTATTTGGGCATTCATTTGGTTCCAAGGACCTCAATTTCAGGTTGATGGTAGGCCCGGTATATACTTACACGCTGAACAAGAATGAAAGCTTTTCGGACAACACCAATGCCGCTATTGCTGATTTCGGCCATTACAATAACAGTACCCTCGGCTTCCAGGCAGGTGGAGGGGTAGATATTGGCCCTATCACTGCCGATCTGCGCTATGAAGGTGGTTTAACCAAAATAAACCCCGACTACGGCCAAAGGCAAAACCTTTGGGCCCTGAGTGTAGGTTTTAAGATACTATAATTGTATAGTAGAGCGTAAAAAATTAAAGTCCCGGAAATATCTCCGGGACTTTTTTGGTAGTTGCAGGGCCGAAAGAAGGTATTTGAATCATCAGGATTTACCCGTCCTTCTTCTTTTAGGCACGATCTCCTTCAGAGAGGAGGCAGGGCGGGGGCATTAAATAAATCCTAAGCCGTTAAAATTCTTATTTAGTATCCGGTTGTTATTTACATCAAGCCATTTATCAAGCAGGGTAGCATATACATCCCTGAAATCAATTTGATATTTCAGGTCGCCGTTATCCAGTTGGGCCAGGTCGGGGGCGTCATTAAATATGCCCGCCTTTTTCAGTTTACCGCCAAATAGCAGCACATTATTGGCCGTGCCGTGGTCAGTACCATTGCTGGCGTTCTGCTCAACCCGGCGGCCAAATTCAGAGAAGGTCATTACCAGCGTATCATCCAGTTTGCCGGTTTGTTTCAAGTCTTTAACAAAAGCGGCTACGGCATCGCCATATATTTTTAATTGCCTGCTTTGCTGGTTTTGCTGGCCCACATGGGTATCAAACCCGCTTAGCGACACATAGTACACCCGCGTTTGCAACCCTGAATTAATAAACTTCGAAACTGTTTTAAGCTGGTTGCCCAGCGGTGTTGCAGGGTATTCGGCGTTCACCGCATAAGTTTTGGATGTGTTTTCAATATAATCAGCAGATGAGTAAGTCTCGATCATGGTTTTATACAGGTAGCCTAAATTATCCTCATTCAGGTTGTCGTTGTTATGGTTGTGAACCAACCCTTTAAAAAAAGGCTCGCGGGTAGCCTGGTACAATTTGTTGGGGTCCTGCACGGCTATGCCTTTCATGGTAGCGCCTTTCATAGCGAGCGATAAAGTATCATCCACCTCGATAGCGGTGTATGGATTTTTGCAACTCTGGCAATTGGAATCCAGGTAACGGCCTATCCACCCGGTGGTTAAAAACTGGTTGCTGTCGCTACCGGTTTGCCATATATCCATCGACCTGAAGTGCGACCTGTCGGGATTGGGATAACCCACCGAATTGACCACGCTCATCCAGCCCTGGTCATAAATTTCCTTTAAGGCCGACAGGCTGGGGTTTAAGCCCTGCATATCGTTCAGCTTGATAATATCGGTTTGATTAATAGCGATGGTGCTGCGTTTTTGATAGTAAATATCATTGCCATAAGGGATAATGGTGTTCAACCCATCATTACCGCCCGAAAGCTGTATGATCACCAGGTTTTTATACCCGGTAAGTTGCCCCTTTGCCAAAGCCTCCAACGGTTTCAGAAAAGAGGGAATCAAAAACGCTCCCGAAGCTAATGCGCTGTTCCTTAAAAAATCTCTACGTTTCATAAAGCCCCCCAACCCCCTAAAGGGGGAGTTTTTTAAATTTATTTATTCTTAATTATCTAAATATTAACCCCCTTATTTCCCCCTTTAGGGGGCAGGGGGCTAACACAGCTGATACTCCGGTGTTGATACCAACTCAATAGCCAATGTTTTAATATCGTTTGATTGCTCTGCTGTATTTTGGATCACTTTGCCAACCTTTGGCTCCAGCATAAACTCTGCAATAGCTGTTTTTGATAAAGTTGCCGGTACGCTTTTCAGAAATTGATCCCAGTTGGGTTGTGCCTGTACTTTTGTATTTACCAGGGTTTGCCTGTTGCGCACGGTAGCGATATAAGCTTCATCTTCCGGGTCGGCTTTGCCTGCAAAATCGATCAAGCCACCGTCTAGTAACAGCGAGGGTATTTTAAGCCGGTACATCAGCGACGAGCTGTCTATCCAGTTCCTGCCACCCGGCCATCCCGCCACGTTAGGCGGATAAAATAAGATCTGGCCCAGTGTCCTTTCAAATTCCAGCAGAACTTCGGGCCGCTGATAGGTGATATAAAACTGCCTGTTTAAACCAACAATCAAATCAACCGGCGATTTTACCAGGTTGCCCGTATTTTTATCATCATAAAACCATTCCGCATTAAAAACATACTCCAGCAGCGGTTTTATCTCGTAGTTCTCCTTATAAAACAGATCGGCCATCGCGGTAACATGCGCAGGGTCTGGCACTTCATTAACCAAATATTTATACAGCTTATTGCTGATAAAGTGAGCCGTCTGTTTTTGCTCCAATAAGCGGTTAATAATATCTTCACCATCCAGGTTGCCTGTTTTGCCAAGAAATGTTTTTTCGCCGTCATCATGCAAAAACGGCCGCAATTTAAATGCGCCATCCTTGTCAAAACTCCAGCCGGTAAATGCCCGTGCCGATTCCTTTACATCCTGCTCGGTATAATTACCGCGACCGATGGTAAACAGTTCCATCAGTTCGCGGGCAAAATTTTCATTGGGGTGCCCTTTGTGGTTTTGCTGGTTATTTAAAAACTGCAGCATGGCCGGCGATTTGGAGATCTCCAGCACCATATCGCGGAAATTACCCAGGGCATGCGTACGCTGAATATTATTTAATTGCTGTGCAAACGAGGCATTGTTACTACGGCAGGCGAAATGATTATGCCAAAACAAGGTCATTTTCTCCCTTAGCTGGGCATCGGTGGCACTCATTTTATCGATCCAGGCTATATTCAGGTCTTTTTCCTGCTGACGTTGCTGCTGCATAAATTGTTTTTTGGCCAGCATATCGCCTTTTAGCAGGGTCATATAATCGGTATTGCCCTGTACGGTATTGATAGGGTCATCAACATCCGATGTTTTGAACAATTCTTTAACCGCCCGTTTTACAGAAACGTGTTCCACATTTCCCCTGTCCTGGAAACGCAGCCCGAAACCTGCCCTTGCGTATAAATGCTTTACCTGTTTCAAATTGTCCATGAGATTAGTATGACTATTCTATTTTGATTAGGTTTAAAGCGGATGGCCCTGCAACTTAAATTAATATATTTACCACGCTTTTTTATATATTAGGCTACTAAACCATAGCAATTGAAAAGATTTTTTACCCTGCTTATTTTATTCTTTATCACATTAATTGCAAAAGGCCAGACGCAGCCTTTTGGCGTAGTTGATACCGCCGATCTCAAAATGACATCCTGTGATTTTGAAAAGGATGCTAATGCGATGATATTATTTGATGAGGCGGAAACTCACTATAGATTTGCATCAATAAAAGTTGACCGGCATAAAAGGATAAAAATTTTTAATGATAAAGGGATGGATGCCGCTAAGGTCCGCATTGAATATTATGGTGTAAATAAGGATGAATCTATATCGGACATAAAAGCACAAACCATTAACCTTAATAGTAAGAATGTTATAGAATACACTCCCGTTGATAAATCACTTATCTATATTCAAAATGTGGATAAAGAAACCAAAGCAATAGTTTTTACCTTCCCGAATGTAAAACCGGGTTCTGTGTTGGAGTTTTCGTATAAATGGTCTACGCCGTATGCCGGTAATTTCCCTGATTGGTTCTTCCAATCTGATTTGCCAACCCGCTATAGCGAATTACAGGCAGAGTTTAGTAAAGATTACACGTTTAAGTTTGTAAAAAAAGTCAGTCAGAAATTAAGCATTGATTCAAGCATTTTTATGAACGGTAAAAATGACAATGGCGGAGTAAAAAATATCTGGGCAATGAAAAATGTCCATAGCCTGGCAGAAGAACCCTATATGTCATCATTAACCGATAATGTACAGGCTATCATGTTCCAGGTATCAGCAAGATATGAAAGGACCTGGAACGAAATTACCAATAACATGCTTAAGGATGAGGCTTTTGGCTCACAGTTAAATGGAGACATTTATTTAAATGATCAGGATGCGATACTCGCTAAGATAAATGCGTTAAAAACGGAGGATAAAAAAATTGCTTACATTTTTGATCTTGTTAAAAAATCAGTGACCTGTAATGATTTTAATAGTGTATATACGGATGGTGGCATAAAAAAAGCATGGAACAAAAAATCTGGAAATGCGGCAGAAATAAATATTATTCTTTATCATTTTCTCAAAATGGCGGGCTTACATGTTTATCCGGTGTGTGTTAGCACACACGGTAAAATTATAGAAGATTATGCCACCACTCATCAACTAGGTAAAATTATAAATTACGTTATTGTTGGTAATAGCAATCAATACATTTTAGATGCCACCAACAAAGACAACGTTTATAACGAAGTGCCTTTTTACCTGCTTAATTCGAATGGATTGTTAATACCTCCCGAAGGAGGTTACCCTCAATTTTTTAAAATTGAAAATAATTCCCCAAAAAGAAATGTGGTTTTTGTCAACGCCGAAATTACAACCGGAGGTAAAATGAAAGGGACTGCACAAATCGCCAATTCAAGTTATAACAAAATAAATGCAATAAAGAAATATAAGGATGTGGGCGAAAAAAGTTATAAAGATTATTTGAAAGGTAATGATAATAATTTAAAAATAGACTCCATGAAACTCATAAACATGGAAACAGATTCGTTGCCTTTAATACAAAATTTAACGTTCAACCTTGATCTTAATGGCTCAGATGAAAATTACATTTATTTCAACCCCAACTTGTTTACCGGGTTAAATAAAAACCCGTTTTTAAGCGAAGAAAGATACACAGATATCGATTTTAAATATTGTAACAATTATCTAATTAACGGACTATATAAGGTGCCTGTGGGTTACGCCGTGGAAGCATTGCCCAAAAGTTTGGCCATAATAATGCCAGATAAAAGTATTATCATGAAGAGAGCAACCGGCATAGATGATGGATCCATAGTAATTAATTACGTGATCACTTTCGAAAGATCATATTATACCAAAGATGAATACCAGACCATTCATGAATTCTACAAAAAAATGTACGAGATGCTGAATGAACAGATCGTACTAAAAAAACTATAACTGCTTTTAAGTTAAATAGCAGGTTGTTTTTTAATTAAATCTATAATTTTTTACAAAAAACGCACCTGTTAATAGAGTTATCACTATATTCGGAAAACCAAACCTCACAATGAATAAAATTTTTACCCTGTTATTTCTTGGGGCTATAGCTTTCACTGCAAAAGCGCAAACAACCCCTTCCACACAACCTTACGGAAAAGTAGACCAGGCTGACCTAGAACTGAAAGCCTGCGATTTTGAAAAAGATGCCAATGCAGAGGTGCTGTTTGACAAGGCTAATATTACTTATGATATAAACTATGCCATTATGGTTGAACGCCATAAGCGTATAAAAATATTTAATGACCATGGTAAGGATCAAGCTAATATACGGATCGAATATTTTGGCGGAGATGGCTCCGAAGGGATTCATAACGTACAGGCCGAAACTATAAATCTAAATAACGGGAAGATCGAAATAACTAAAATTGACAAAAAACAGATCTACACACAGGCAGTTGACAGATTAAGAACCGTGCTTACTTTTTCGTTCCCAGACGTAAAACCTGGTTCAATTATTGAATTTAAATATACGCAGACAAATGAAAGCCTTGGTGATTTCCCTGATTGGTATTTCCAGAGCGATCTGCCTACCCGATATAGTGAATTGAATTGTGTTGTGCCTGATGAATTGCATTATAAAAACCTGGTAAGGGTTAATCAACCATACGTTAAAAATATAGTTGATAAAGGAACTGACAGCCGCGATATAGCTCTTGCAAATATCCCTTCTTTATCAGATGAGCCCTATATGAGTTCAAGAAATGATAATCTGGAATGCATATTATATCAACTACAGACTGTTTCTCCACATGGAGGCGTTTCTCAATCATTTTCTGATTCCTGGAAAAAAATAGGCGAAGAAGAAGTAAACTATGATGATTTTGGGGGCCAGTTCAAAAGAAAATTGACGGGGGAGGATGTTATTATAACCAAAGCGAAAAGCCTGAAAACCGATGATGAAAAGATCGCCTACATATTCGATGAGGTGAAAAACACCATGAAATGGGATAATAATTACGAACGTTATACAAATGACGGAACTTCAAAGGCATGGGATAAGAAGGTAGGAAACTCCACCGAGATCAACCTCATTGTAAATCACTTGCTAAATAAAGCAGGGGTTAGGGCTTATCCTTTGCTTTTAAGCACACGTAAAAATGGGAAAGTAAATCCTGCCTATCCTACCAGGTATCAATTCAACACATCGGTTACCTATGTGCCGGTTGACAGCGCAAATTATTATATACTTGACGCAACCAACAAATACAATTGCTATAAAGATGTCCCTCATAACCTGCTAAATTCTTTTGGTTTGTACATTGATAAGGAGAAGGAGAATTACGATATCATGTTTGTTCAAAGAACAACGCCCGTAAGGAACGTTATATTGGTTAATGCCGATATTAAGCCCAATGGCAAAATGGATGGGACTGCAGAAATAAGCAGTTTTAGTTATAACCGAAAAGAGAGGGTTGAAAACTATAAGCAAGATGGAGAAAAAAAATTCATTGATTATTTAAGAGAGGATGATAATAACCTGAAGATCACATCCCTTAAATTTGAAAACATGGATGTTGATACATTGCCGCTAACTCAAAATATAGCGTTCAACCTCGACCTTCCCGGGTCTGATGATAACTATATTTATTTTAAACCCAATTTGTTTACATCACTTGGCCCTAATCCTTTTTTAAGCGAGAATCGTCAAACAGATATCGATATGGGTTATTTAAACAGTTACTCTATAAATAGCTTGTATAAAATACCGGCAGGCTACAAATTGGATGCCTTGCCCAAAAATGTAAGCATGACAATGCCTGATCAAACCATTATATTTAAACGTGTAGTTGGGGAACAGGATGGGACCATCGCTGTGAGGTATTCAATAATTTATAAAAAATCGGTGTTCTTTAAAGAAAACTACGCCGGGCTGCATGATTTTTATAAAAAGATGTACGAATTTTTAAATGAACAAATTGTTTTAAAGAAATCCTGAAAATGTTTTGCTATAAATATTTAAAAAGCCTGTTTTGCATTACGGCGGTTTGTTTTGTGTTGTTTACAAATGCGTATAGCCAGGATAAGGATATCCCCAAAGAACTGTATACCGCATCCGGCATACCCGATTCGCTTAAAGAAGATGCAAACTCGGTATTGCGCTACAGAACAGAGGATGATGTTATAAAGGGCCCCGGAAAACAAATAACAAAGATCCATTCTATTGTTACCATTTTGAATGAAAAGGCTAAGGGCAAAGCGGGAATATCTTTGCCCTACAATAGAAAATTTAGCACGGTAAGTTCCTTTGAAATGCGCGTATATGACGCGAATGGTAAACTATTGCAAAAATACCATAAGAGCGATATGTATGAACACGCAGCTGTTGACGATGAATCTATAGTGACTGACGACCGCGTGATGGCAATAGGGTACAATGTTGTAAACTATCCCACTACCGTAGAAATGATCTACGAAATAGATGACAACAGTTTAATTGATCTGGGCGGCTGGGATATACAAAAGCCGGATCAAAGCGTTCAAAGTTCCTCCTGCCATTTAGCAATAAGCTCCGATGCGGGTTTTCGCTATCTTAATAAAAACACTTCTGTAAAACCTGAAAAAACAAATACAGATAAAACAGACAATTATACCTGGCAGGTTTCAAATTTAAAAGCTTTCAAACTCGAGGACGGGGCTGTGCCATGGCGTGTTTTGCCGGTTATTGAGTTCTCGCAAAATAAGTTTGAATACTATGGCATACCCGGTGATATAAGTAACTGGCAAAGTTACGGTAGCTGGGTATATGGCTTAAACAAAGATGTATGCACTTTAAGTCCGCAGCGTATCGAAGAAATCAAAAAAATGACTGACTCCATCAAGAGCGATAAACAGAAAGCAAAATTTTTGTATGAGTATATGCAAAAAAGTATGCGATATGTAAGCATTAGCCTGGGTATAGGAGGGTTCAAGCCATTTGACGCGAATTTTGTAGATCAAAAAAAATATGGCGACTGTAAGGCTTTATCAAATTACATGTATGCGCTATTAAAAGCAGTAAATATACCGTCATATTGGGCTGTAATTCAACGGGGGGTTAACGGATATGCTTCGGATAAGGATTTTCCCTTTAATTCATTTAATCACGAAATATTGTGTGTTCCGTTTAAGGGCGATACAACATGGCTTGAGTGTACCGGCAACAATCAGCCATTCGGTACACTCGATGAGTCTACACATAACCGTAATGCCTTGTTAATTACCGAGGACGGCGGCAAATTGATAAACACACCCAAAAGCAAAGCTACTGATAATCAATTTAATACCCAAGTGCATATCCAATTGCAGGCGGATGGCGGTGCGAAAGCGGAAATCAAAATACTCAGCACAGGCGAATACCGGCTTGAATATATCGAATCTGAGGCAAATAAGCTCGACGATCAAAAACAATCATTATTGCAAGATCTTGATATTAAACAGCCATCAGCATTTGATTTTAAATCCGGCAAAGATGCTAATGGTGTAAAAGAGCTTGATCTTGACCTTGATTACGATAAGTTTTGTGATGTAATGGCTGGCGATAAGCAATTTTACCGGCCTCTTGCGTTTAAATTATGGGATGCTACCGTACCGATACTGGAAAAGAGAAAAACAGATTATTACTGGGATTATCCAAGACAAAAATCATGCGTAACCACTATTGATCTGCCCGCCGGTTTTGAGGTGGAAACCATGCCTGCCAATGCCAGCCTTAAATTCACTTATGGTAATTACGAGGTAAATTACGTTTACAACAAGGATAAAAACCAGGTGGTAAGCACGGCTAAATTTGTATTGACCAACCAGGTAATACCTGCTGCCAACTACACCGAGATGCAGCAGTACATGGATAATGTTGCAAAAGCGCAGAATAAAAAACTGGTGATACGCAAGAAGGCATAAATTTGCCTTTATGATATTCAGGCTGGATAAACGGTTGCTATTTCCCGATCCCTCCCTTGCTGAAGCCGACGGGTTGCTGGCAGCAGGTGGCGATCTGTCTGTCGGGCGTTTGTTGCTGGCTTATCAAAACGGTATATTCCCGTGGTATAATGATGATACGCCCATATTGTGGTACTCGCCGCATGAGCGTTTCGTGTTGTTCCCAAACGAACTGAAGATATCGAAAAGCATGCGGCAGATCATTCGGTCGGGCAGGTTTACGGTTACCAGCGACCAATGTTTTGAGCAAGTGATCGAAGCCTGCTCGGCAGTTGAACGCGACGGCCAGGACGGCACCTGGATCACCGCTGAAATGAAAGAGGCCTATATCCGGCTGCATCATAAAGGCTATGCACATTCCTTTGAAGTTTGGCAGCAAAACGAATTAGTGGGCGGCTTGTACGGTGTAAAGATTGGCCGGGTTTTTTGCGGCGAGAGTATGTTTAGCCGGGTAAGCAATGCATCAAAAACCGCGTTGATAGCCTTATGCAATAGTGGCCTGTATGACCTGATAGACTCGCAGGTACATACTGATCATTTAACATCAATGGGCGCAAGGATGATCAGCCGGAAAGAATATATGGCGATACTGCAAAATAACGCAGCTAAAGGTTAGTTTTGCGATAGAAAGACTTACGAAGTTTTTAAACGGCGAAGCCCTCAACGAGGCCTTTGAAAATAAACATCACCGAGTTAAACTTCGTAAGTCTGGGCAGCTTTTATATACATGCAGCAAATCGACATAAAAGAGCGTATCATATTAGGGATAGACCCCGGCACAGCAGTAATGGGTTATGGCCTGGTGAAAGAAACCGGTTCAAAAATTGAACTGATAAGCCTGGGCGTGGTTAAAATGGAAAAAATTGACGACCACATGCTTAAGCTGCAACGCATCTTTGAAAAAACAGTAAACCTGATCGATAATTATCACCCCGATTGTTTGGCCATCGAGGCACCGTTTTATGGGAAAAATATCCAGGTAATGTTAAAACTTGGCCGGGCACAAGGTGTTGCCATGGCAGCAGCGCTTTCGCGTAATGTGACCATTACAGAATACGCGCCCCGCAAGATAAAACAATCCATAACCGGTAACGGAAATGCCACCAAGGAGCAGGTAGCCGCCATGCTGCAAACTCTGCTTAAGTTTAAAGAAACGCCCGATTTCTTAGACGCAACCGACGGACTTGCTGTAGCCGTTTGCCACTCCTTTCAGAAGATCAGCAGCGGTACCGGGAAAAGCGGCAGCAAGAAATCTTATTCGGGTTGGGAAACGTTTGTGAATGACAATAAGGGACGTGTTAGTGGGTTGAAGATTAAAAAATGATGTGTAAATGTGCTGATATGCAGATGTGCACATCATTTAAATTAATTCAACATAAAAAAACATCTGCACATTCGCACATTTGAAATCTGCACATTAATTAGTCTTCAATGCTTCCCTGATCTTATGGGACGTAGCTTCCAATTGCTCAGGAGTGAAACTCAACTTAGGTCTTGAAAAATTCAGGTCGCTCACACTGTTCATCGGGATCAAATGAATGTGTGCATGAGGCACTTCGAGCCCGATCACCGCTACCCCTATCCGTTTGCATGGGATGGCTTTTCTTAAACCGGTGGCCACAATTTTGGCAAATATTTGCAGACCGGTATAGGTTTCATCATCCAGGTCGAACAAATAATCCACTTCCTTTTTGGGGATCACCAATACATGCCCTTCAGCAAGCGGGCTGATATCCAGGAACGCCAGGAAATCGACCGATTCGGCTACTTTGTATGCGGGTATTTCACCGGCAACTATTTTAGAAAAAATTGTCATTTTTGAGTTGATTAAGTGAATGGTTGATTGAGTTGGATTAAGTTTTTTGTTCCAATAACTACTCACTTAATCCAACTGAATCAACCACTTAACTAACGACTTATCTCCAGTATCTCAAATTCCATTTTACCTGCTGGTACGGTGATCTCGGTTTTTTCACCCACTTTTTTGCCTAATAAACCTTTAGCAATAGGCGAAGCGACGGATATCTTGCCCGATTTAAGATCGGCTTCACTTTCAGATACCAACTGGTAGCTCATGGTAGCGCCATTGCTCACATTTTTTATTTTGACGATAGACAAGGCCAAAACCTTCGTCACATCCAGTTTTGATTCATCAAGCAAGCGCGCGCTGGCCAATAATTCCTGCATTTGCGAAATTTTAGCTTCGTGCAAACCCTGTGCTTCTTTGGCGGCATCGTATTCCGCGTTTTCAGAAAGATCGCCTTTATCCCTGGCTTCGGCAATTTGTTTGGATATGCTTGCCCTGCCGGTTGTTTTTAATTGTTGTAATTCTTGTTTTAATTTCTCTAAACCCTCTTTGGTATAGTATGCTACATCTGCCATGACTCACCTCGTTATTAAATATTGTTTATAATTGATACCAAAAAAAACCGCCCTCCCATTTAATGAAGGACGCGTGTCTTTAAAAAACAAACAAGACTATATTGGCTATTGCCTACATAGTCTTGCGTTGTTATAAAACGAAGATAAGATATTTAAGTTTTAATATCCAAATTTTTTTTGGGCGATAAAAGATGCCCGTTTGAACCGGTATATGATTAATGAAATAGTATCACCCGTTAGCTAAATTAATCCTTCGTTTTTCAAACGTTGAACTATTAGAGCTGAATCAACGCTATCATGTTCACTTTTCAAATAAATTTCCGAAAGAAAAACGATTTCGCTGATCACAACAACGTAAGTAATTACCCTGGCACCGCCAGACTTGCCTTTATTTGTACCGGAAATGGACAATCTGATCTTATAAACATTTTGACCGAGATCGGTCCCCATGGTAGGGTTTGCTTCTAAATCATCAATTAATCTTGCAATGTCTGATTTAATGCCCCGATGCTTTTTGGATATCCTTTTAACTTCTCTATCGAAATCAGGAGTAGTTTTGACACTATAGCTCATTAAGCAGCTCTCTTGCATCCCGCAACTCAACCTTCCCCTCCTGGTGTAGTTTGATTTGCTCTAAAGAGCGCTTCATGTTTTTGTAAACACGTTGCTCTGCTTTATTCAATGGACGTTGTGCATTATCCGGGGTGGATTCAATGTTATAATTTAATCCCAAAGCATCCAAAACAGCCTTAACGGCTTTTTCGGACTTCTTGTTATCAATATTTACAATCAGCGTAGTCATACTATCAAAATTACAAATATTCTTTTAGATAAGAAAAGTTCACTGGGTAAAATATCGTTATACAAACTCACAAAGCCATCTTACTCAATTTTTCAGCCATCACCTCGCTTATCCTGCGGTAAGAATCGAAGGTCCACCCGGCTACATGGGGCGTCAATAACACTTTGCCTGATTGCCGCAATTCCTCGAACCAGGCCTGTTCGCCTAATGCCGGGAACTTCTCAACTTCCAGCACATCGAGGCCCGCGCCTAAAATTTTGCCCTGTTTGATAGCATTCAGCACGGCGTGGGTTTTAACTACTTTGCCGCGGGAGGTGTTCAACAAAAAGATGGGTTTTTTAAAATGGAACAGGTACTCATCGTCAACCAAACCATTTGTTTCGGAAGTGAGCGGAACATGGAAGCTGATCACATCGCTGTGCTTCACAATTTCTTCCATGCTTACCTCGCGGGCATATTGATCGCTGAAACCGGTTTTATATTTATCATAAGCGATCACGTTTACCTCAAAACCCGAAAGCTTTTTAGCGAAGCTGTGCCCCATAAAACCATAACCGATGATGCCCACGGTTTTACCTTTTAACTCGTAGCCACGGTTGGCTTCCCGTTTCCATACGCCATTCCTGATCTCCGCATCAGAGCGGTTCATATTATTCATCAGGTTTAGCAGCATCCCGATAGCGTGTTCGCCTACGGCATCCCTGTTGCCTTCGGGAGCGTTGATGAGTATGATGCCTTTTTCTTTGGCGTAAGCCTCGTCGATATTATCCATCCCGGCCCCGGCACGGCAAATAAATTGCAGGTTTTTGGCCAGGTCGAACACGGTTTTAGTAACCAGGAATTTGGAGCGGATCACTAACCCTTCATAGTTGCCGATAATTTCATAAGCCTGTTCGGGTTTTATGGCAGGCTGATAGTCGCAATGATAGCCCATAGCTTCCGCCTGTTCGATAAAGATGGGGTGGATGTCATCAACGATCAGTATATTTTTATTTTTCATTTATTTTAACACAACTGCACCGGGCAGGATATAGGGTTTTAACTGAGCGTAGGGGACAAGCCATTTCCTGTCGGGCTCAAAGTTTTTTACGTCATGCGGCAATACGGCATCTGTAGTAAAAATGATCCCCTTAGGTGTAAAAATATAATTTTTTAGCAATACATCGGGTGTCAGCTCATCCGCCGATGTTACCAGGTCCTTGTAAATTTCGATATAGCTGTCATCCACTTTATCTTTATCCAAAGCGTCTTCGTCTGTTGATAGGCGTTTTTTTAACAGGGCCTTATAGCTGGTATATATCCAATCCAAGCCCGCCGGGCTGATCTCTTTACTGAGCGGATAAGCACTACCGGTATGAATGTTTAAGGTAAGCCACTCCTGTGAATTGTCCGGGTAGGCGCCCATGGTTTCGTAATATAATTCGATGGAGATCACATCCTTGTTTACAAAAGTCACCTCATAATTAAATGAAGTTATGCCGCTTCCATCGGCCTCGTAATGTTTTATAACAGCATCTACTTTATCGCCAAAAAATAAATTGGTATCACTCAGCGCCCTCTTTAATTCGGGGTAATTAGCTGATACCACGGGTATCATCAGGCTGCCGGGCTCGCTGCCCTGGCGTTCGAGCATTACTGTCCTGGTCGTGATGATCTTGCTGTAATCGGCAGTGGATATCTTTTGGCCGTAGCAGTAGTTAAAAAGCAAAATACTTGCAGAAATTAGTAAA
>Ga0206976_1218_pt1 | contig 14898 bp, 6 predicted proteins | sample Alteio_BWOrgHeat_82_FD_152926 | JGI IMG/M metagenome (GOLD analysis project Ga0206976, IMG submission 152926) | Enriched cells from forest soil in Barre Woods Harvard Forest LTER site, Petersham, Massachusetts, United States -... | ecosystem: Environmental > Terrestrial > Soil > Temperate forest > O... | reverse complement strand
TGGTTACGTCATGGAATTGGTCGGCATTTCTTTCAATCGGTTTACTTGGCAGGTCTGATGTGAGCTTATCTCCCCCTTGACCAAATTTGTTGTCTTCAACTTTTCCACTCATCGCAGGAATAAATGGAATATTTGGATCCACCGTTAATTCTGCACCGTTCTTCTTTAGTTTAAGATCAAAAGCCTCAAGTCCTTCCAACTCAATATGAGCAACAACTTTATTTTCACTGAAGGCATACGGTGAGTTGTAATAATATTTCTCTGCAAGCGGGTCGATGTTAAAGAACCTTCCCAGGTCAGGCATGCCATCTCTCCACTTGAACGGATCCAAGTTTAATCCGAGGTCATCGATGTGCTCTTGCCCCTGGAACAATTTCATCCTGTTGAGCAACGCGTTCTCTCTATTGTAAGACTCGAACCGTAAACCAAACGGATAATACGAATCTTCTTGAACCACGGGCGATTTCACTTGCGTTATTTTGAGGTCATCAAAGTAACACTCCACAGGAGAAGTGTTTTCATTGGAGAGATAAACGTACACATAGCCCGGTTGGTTGATCACCACTTGCGCAGAAAGTTTTTCGTGCGGTACGTTAGTACCATCTTCTTTTGCTGCCGTGCTCATCTGCACATAGCCTGCATTCACCAGTAAATAATTCCTGTCAAAGACAAGATAATTCAGGTACGACTTCGGCCCTGTGCCGTTGCTGCTGCCTTCACCTGCAAGCCCTGTGTAAGGGAACGGTGTAATTCCATTCACTGAATAGTTCGCACCATCGATCACTGTCCCTGCACTCGCTGTACCTGCAACGATCTGGGCGAGCAGTTGTGTGAGTGCTACGGTGTTGTTGCTGTTGCTTGCATCAACATACTTGGCATACACTTCCATCTTCACCGTGTCTCCGGGCATCACGCTGATCGAACGCGCTATACCCGTCTTTTCATTTGCTGACCCACTGAGTCGTTCGCTGAATGCTCCCGCTGCCGGTGGTGTTTGATGGTAGTAGGTATGATCAAATAATGTTGAGTTGATCACACGTGCATCGTCCATTCTCAAAAACTCGCTCTGCTCTACACTCTGGTTGGCTGTTTCAAATGTCGCTATCGGTGTATCAATTGTAGGCTGTGTAGTAAATGTGAGCCTTACGTTTCCGAGCTGGTCTTTCAAATGGAATTGATATTCCGGTGCGCTCACATTTTTCATCACCACTCTTCCTTCTTCGTGGCTGATAAATTGAAGCGTGTCGTTCTGGTAAATAAAATCACCATCGTAGTCAGTCGTCTTTGTCAGCGTGCCCGATGAGTTGTACACCTGCTGTTTCAGTTTCTTTCCTTTGGCATCGTAGGTAAAGATCATTTTCTCCCCGGTGCTCTTGGTTACCTGCTGCGGCTGGTTGTGGTAATTGTACGTGATGGCCGTAATACCTTTGTTGTTGTCCACGGTCATGTTGCCGTTCGCATCATATGTATAGTCGGTGCTGCCGATGTTGCCATCGATGAAGCCGTTCAAAATATCACCTGCATCGCTCACGCTTTGCAACTGGTTGCCGTTGTAGGTGTACGTGAGGTTGTCCATGAACGTACCCGCACTGTTCGTACGCGCCAGGTTTAAAATATTTCCGTTGTTGTCATAAATAAAACCACCTTCAGCAAAAGCATTGCTCGTACTCCATGTACCCGCGTTGTCTGTCAGGTAAGCCGCATTCAAAATCCGGCTCATCGCATCATACGAATAGTTGTATGCTACGTCTTTCGTTGTGCCGAGCGCCTGGTTCTTGCTCCACTTGATCGCACTGATGTTCCCGTTAAATTGTTGCGTGTTGTTCAGCCCTGCATCTTGCTGCTCATACAATAAGTTCATACCGAACAAATCATTGTTGTCGCTGTTGGTTACACCGCCATCGTTGGCAAGTTGTGAGTTGTTGATGCTGGTGAGCCATCCTCTGATATTATAGCGTTGGTCTACATTTTGTTTGAACGTATTGCCGTTGTTTGTTGAGTAGAGTTGTTTGGTTACCAACTGGCCCAGTTCGTTGTACTGGTTTGCTACCAGGGTAACCGGGGTTGCCCCGTTCACACTGTGCTGTACATTGAGTAGTCGTCCTGCATGGTCATAGTCGAAGGTTCTGGTTATCGTTTCGGTAACTGTGGCTATCGAAGTGCGCACATTGAGTAGCGTTGGGTTGGTACCACAAAATGCATTGTCTGCCATCAACAAAGTAGACGAAGGAATTGTGGAAGTGCGCACTAATATTCCATTCTTCTTGTACTGAATTGTTCCTGTTTGGTTTGTACTGGTAATACCCACCCGCTCCACGCGAAGTATGTCGCCTGAAACTATACTTACACTACTGCTTTGGCTGCCGTTTTCAAATACTGCGGCACTGCTGCCTTGTATAAACCAGCCGTAGTTGATCGAGGTATAGTTGGTGTTGGGGTCTGAACTGGACAGCCCGATCTCTCTTTTTGAATTGGGGTCTATTTCCGATACACTCACTTCTACCCAGCCGTTCCCCAAATTGCTTTGTGCTGTGGGTGCCGGTATTTGTTCTACTGATGCTGCTCCTATCGTCCAGCATGTTGCAGTGTTGGCCACCAGCTTATTACCTACAATGGTTACGTTTGCCATATCTGTCCACGTAACGCGTTTCATGTCCGAGGTTTTTGTTGCCAGCACTTTGCCAACAAAATCATAAATGCTTGTTGTGCGCTGCTGCCCGTTTCGTTGATGGTCAGAGATCGTTTGTATCACTCGGTACTTATCATCATAGTAGCTCACGCTTTGCAGCCAATACAGATCTGCTCCCAGCACTTTTACTTTGCTCCCCGTTACTTTTCCTATAACAGCACCATTGCTAGCTGGTTGGCTATAAGTAATTCCATTCACAATTTGTTGACTTGCATCGTTGGGAACATACGCATATTCGGTGTCGTTATTCAAAAATGAATAATTATCATAGTAAGTAACCGTGAGGTACTGGCTCGCATCCGTCATTGGCGGAAATGATTTGTTATCATAATTATGCATGTTGCCGGTAGCAGTGGATAATGTTTCATACCAATTCCACGGGTTAGTATTTGATGAGCTATAGTAATTGTTCACCAGAGTTTGTACAGCCACCTGGCCTACGGTTGTGGTGTTGGTATAAATACCGGTGCTCACGGGTCTGTTCAATGCATCGTATTTGGTAAATGTCCACTGGTTGGTGAGGCGCTGGTTACCGTCTTGTGTAAGTACAAGTCTGTCTCTGTTGTCATACACCATATATATCCAGTCGGCTCCGGGTACTTTCTTGCCCGTCATTCTCCTGCGTCCGTCATACTGGTATTGAAAGCCCCACTGGTTCATGGCCAATCGGTTGGTGGTGGTCACGGTGATTGGCGTACTTGTCAGTGTAAGTCCAGGCACACCACTGGCATTGGTCATCGACCATTGGTAAACACCTTCATCAGCAATGGGCGCACTGCTGTGCAAGAAAGTTTGTTGGGTGTTATCATTGTTAGTAGAATTTATGGATGTACTCCATGTATCACCGGGTTGCTGTTTTTTCCAGGTGACGATGTTGTTCGGGTCTGAAGTCCCGGCGGGGATAGTCAGTTGTCCATTCACTGCATAAGTGATGTTGCTTACGCTGATGTTTTTTTGAGGTGAATATGTAAGTGCATGGATGCCCGCACCTACTTGTGGCTTGAGTTGCGAAAAGTCCAGTTGATTGTTGGTCAGCGTCAGTGTAAGGTGAAGTTTGTTTACATGGGTGCCAAAATTCGGTATGGAGGTAAGCGAGTTGTTATCAAAGTTAATGGTAGTGATTGCAGGCAGGCTGAGGATGCCCGAAGGCAAACTCGTAAACTGGTTGTGATCTGCTTGCAGATAAGCGAGCGCAGTACATGAACTGACGGTGGAAGGAAACGCTCCCGTAAAATCATTGCCCGAAAGGTACATGATCGCCAAGTGTGGCCAATTGCCCATAGTAAAGTTACCCTCCAGGCGATTGCCATCGAGGTACAGATACACCAGCGCACTAAGGTTACTGAAGTTGGCGGGCAACGTGCCACTGAGTTTGTTGCCTGACAAATAGAAATATTGAAGCTTGGTAAGATTACCAAATGTAGAAGGAAGCGCTCCACTGAATTGATTGGTGTTAAGATATAGGGATGTAAGGTTGGCGAGGCTACCAATGGAAGAGGGTAACGAGCCGCTAAGTTGGTTGTTGGTAAGATAAAGTGTAACAAGGCTGGCGAGACTACCTATTGAACTCGGCAAACTTCCGCTAAGCTGATTGTTCCTTAAGTCCAGGAACGTAAGGTTAACCAGGCTACCGATTGACGATGGAATAGGTCCGGTAAGCTGATTTGTATTAAAGGTAACATAAGTAAGACCGGTCATATTGCCTATTGCAGCAGGAATACTTCCTGTGCGATTGCAATTCGACATCGTCAGGCTGGCCAAATGCGTGCAACCAGTAAGCCAGTCAGGTATGGGTCCTGGATTAAGATTATTTCCATCGATGGTAAAAGATGTCAGATTAGTTAAATTATAGAAATTGGGTATGTCTCCCGTAAAACTATTTCCCGCCAAATCGAGGGTAACCAAGTGAACCATGTTGTTGAAGTACTGGGGGATTGTACCTGTCAAGTGATTGTTCGACAAGTCTAGTCTGTATAGGCCCAGGTTACTAAGATCAGGTATTGGTCCAGTCAGTTGGTTTACATACAAGTAAAGCATCTGAAGCTGGGTCAGGCTTCCAATGTTTGAAGGGATCGAACCCGTCAGTTGGTTATTATCCAAATCCAATTCCGCTAGCTGAGTCAAGTTGCCTATCGACGACGGGATAGAACCTGTAAGTTTATTTATGTTAAGGATTAAGTTTTGCAGCTTGCTTAAGTTGCCAATCGAGTTAGGAATACTCCCCGACAACTGATTCTGCCATAACCATAATGTAATAAGGTTAGATAAAGAACCTATTGAACTTGGTATCGTACCCGAAATACTATTTGCGTTCAACTCCAGAATTGTAAGGCCGCTAAGCTTTGAAATGCTGCCCGGCAAAGCACCCACCAGATTATTTCTGCCAAGATTAAGCATGGTTATATCTCCACCGGTTATTGTAATCCCATACCATGTGGCTAGCTGAGCCGCGGTGGCTGTTGCTGGCCAACTCCCGGTTGCAGGCCAGTTGGTTTTGGCTGTCCAGTTGCTTCCACCCAAGCTATCGTAAAGAACTTTCAAGCCCGCAAACTCCTGCTGATCGGGTACCATGCCTTGTTGATAGGGTATCCAAAACGAAGCCTGCGCATTGGAGATCGTTGAGCCATTTCCATAGATGCTGCAATCACCAATCATAGATGTGGTATAGCCGTTGGTTAAAGTATAAACTACAATGCCATTTTGTTTGAAGTAGATGGTACTGCCCACACGCTCTACACGAAGCACATCGCCTTGTGAAACAGTGATGCTGGTCTGGCTTGCTCCGGCCAGAAGCACTGAAGCACTCGATCCATTGACTAAAAAAGCATAATCAATACTTGTGTAGTTCGCATCCACATCTGTGCGCGACATCCCAAAGGCGCGTTGTTGTGTCAGGTTGTCAACCGTAAACTGTACCCATCCATCAATGAGTGGGTTTAGCGTGTTTACTGTTGAGGCACCGGCATTGCCCCAACCTGTGCTGGCGGTACTGGTAAGCGTATTGCCGTTGGCTGTTGCTCCCATGGTGTTGGTCCATACCGCATTATAAGGTGTTACGGGTTGTTGGCCCGTACCTGCAAAAGAGCATACCGGATTTATGAATGAATCCCCAACATATTCAAGGGCCATATCGGCAATCAACGAGGTTGTAGACGCAACAGTAGAAGTATAAACAATTGCTCCGTTGATTTTATAATTGATGGTGGTGCCTATTCTTTCAATGCGCAGGAGTTCCCACTGATAGACAGAAGTAGATGGGTTATTCATTCGCGCTCCATTCTCGTAAACACTCCAGGTTGATCCGTTGATTAAAAAACCATAGTTGATGGTTGTATAGTTTGCATTGACATCGGTAATGGATAACCCAAATAATGAATTGGATGTTTTAGGGGTCGGCACTTCAATCCAGCCATCAACTCCGGCGGGCAATACATTGACCGATGAAGCTCCGCCATTGCCCCAGGCAGTGGGTGCTGTTTTAGTAATCGTGTTTCCACTCACACTCACGCCAACAAGGTTAGTCCATTGAACAGAATAGGTTTGTGCTGTGGTGTTATCAAACAGCAACAGGTTGGTGATAACGAATAAAACGCCACTATAGAAAAATGTCTTCATGCTCCTTAAAATGTTTGGATCGAGTTGATGGTAAGTTCATACACTGCCGGGTCTGCATCGGTGGTCAGCATCATACGTACTTTGATGTCGTTGCTCCTTGTCATGGTTATCACTCCGCGCTTGCCATTATTATCCACTTCGTAAATGATAGTGCCAGCCTGCGACACATCGCTCCACGTGCCGTTGGTCTCCAGTACTTTCAGCCTGTACTTAATGGTTTGGTCTGCCCCTACCCACCGGATACTGTCGCCAGAGTAAGTAATGAACTGAGTTACCTCACCGGTAGTGGTTGCCGTTGTCGGGACAAAAGTGCTTACTGAGCCCCAATTGAGATTGGTTGTAGAAATGTTCTGGGCCGTTGCTCTAACAGTGAGCACAGCCAGTATGGATAGTAGTACTAAATTCTTCATCGTAGTCTTAGTTTTTGGTGAGTGAACTCAGGGCGCTGTTGATAGCCTCCGGAGGAAGCACTATCACCAGGTTGTTCAAGTTGTCATAGATATAGTAGGTGCTGGCATAAAGTTTTACACCGGCACTTGTTCCGCTCTGTACTTTTTTGCAAATGGTGTGACCTTTTTTGTCAACGTACTCAATCACATCATTCTGCTGCTCATCAGTACTGCGATTGGCTACCAACTGATTGGCTCCATAATAACCAGGTGCTGAACCGGCACCTGTAGAAACAAGTCCGGTGGTTGGATCATACGTAAAGAGTATTACATCGGTAGCTCCGTTAAATTCGTAGTGATGCTTCACAGTGTGATCTGTGGTACTGTTAGGATTGCTATCGGGTTGCCAGTTAGTGCCAGGCGCGCCTTGTTTGATCACCCTGTTCAGCGGACTAGGTTCAAACGAGGTCTCGGCAAATGGTACAGCATCGGACGCTATTTTAGCGTTGGTGTTTGAGTAAAAATTATTCAACAGCTGACCGTTAGTATCAAATATTCCTGCCTTATAACTTCCGTCAGAACCAGTCACTATTGGCAAATACTTTCTTGGCTCTCTGTTGAACACGTCATACTGCACAAGTTGCACAAGATCATTGCCCAACGGGCTTTGGTTTCTATGCACTGTCTGAACTGACCTTCCGTGGCCGTCGATATATTCGGTGCTCTGCAAGTAATTTGTAGAAGACACACTATTGATACTCATGTTATCAGTAATGCCTTCGATTAGAAAATCGGTAGTCCTTACAAAATTTACCGAGTCTGGTGGGCTGCTAAACTCATCGCTTGCAATGGTAGCTGCCAGCTCTATCACTGTCACATTTGTACTTACACCCCTGGAGACAGGATTACCATTTTGATCATTACCATACTGAGAGATGTAGCTCACAGTCCGGGGTCCTCCATTAAGCCATTTTACTTTTATCGAGTTGGCATTGATCGTTTGAGTAATAATACCATCGCCAAGACTCCAATACGCATTGGTTCCTAAAATACCTGAATATGTTATTACCGTTTCCTGGTTAGCATAAATTGGTGGTGTGGTAGTGATCTGGCAATTCTGCGATGTTATAGAAACAGTAGATGACTGTGCGCTGCAACTATTGGTGGTAAGTATCGCATAGTAGTTGCCAACACCGGCATTATAATAAGAGTTGGTCGCGCCGGCAATTGCTCCGCTGTCATTATACCACTGAAAGGTAAAACCAGAACCTGTTGTAACTGATAATACCAATAAGTCCGAATTACAAGTTGACTGTGACCCTGTGGGTGTAATGGCAATAGGAGAACCTGATACTGTTACCGGTATGGAATAAGAATAATTCTGCGGCTCACCCTGAGGACCGGGTGGCTGACTCCGGCTAAAGTTCAATGATATTACTTTAGGACCAATAGTGGGCCACACCACGCTGATTGATCGGTTTGTGATTACTGTAATTACTCCATCATTAGCGTCCCATGCAGCATCATCTCCAATAAGCCCGAAGTAAGAATACGTGTACGCAGTATTCAAGCATGCTGTAGCCGGCCCAGATATGTTACAAGTAGCATTAGTAACAGCAATAGTGTTGGTTGGGCTGGAGCAGCTGTATTGGGTAATCACTGCATAGTAATTTCCGGGTGCAGTAGTTGTGTAGCTTGAACCTGTAACACCGCTTATTACTCCTGCATCATTATACCATTGATAGGTGTAAGCAGATCCGGTGGAGGCATTCAAGGTCACTGAGGCGTTGCTGCATTTATTGGTATCTCCGGTAGCTGTCAGCACACTCTGAGGTCCAGTTACCGTTACATTCATATAGGCTTGATGAGGAGGAGGTTGTGGATTCATATTTTCTTCGCTGACAAGATTGTACTCTATCGATATAGATTGGGCACCAGGCGAATTCCATAGTACAGTCACAGTTTTCGAGTTGAGGCCGGAAACAATTTGCCCGCCTGAAACTGACCATGTAATACCGGCAGATGCCACAACACTTAACTGATATTGTTCCTGGACATTAACACACACTGGTGATGCTGGTCCTGTTATCGTACATAATGTATTGGAGATCGCTATAGTATTGGATGTAACCGAGCAACTATTCTTTGTGATAACCGCATAGTAATTTCCGACTGATGTTGCAGCATACATTGCACCAGTCGCACCACTTATCAGCCCCGAATCATTGTACCACTGATAATTGTATTGGTACCCTGTGGGTGCAGTCAATGTGACGACGCCATCAATGCAAATATCTCCCGATGAAGTAATCTGATTTGCTAATCCATTCAATGCGACCGACACCGTGTTGGTTGTACTCGAACACGAGCTTTGTGATACTATCGCATAGTAATTTCCCGCTGCAGTCGCATTATAACTTGAGCTTAGCTGGCCACTTATCGCCCCTGAGCCATTATACCACTGATAGGTATAACCTGTTCCTGTAGAGGCATTTAATGTAACATAACCATTGGCACATATATCTCCGGTAGAAGTTGCCAGACTTAGCGGGCCAACTACAGTGACAGGTAAACTAAGATTATGATCCGTATCTTCATCACCATCGCTGAAAAGACCATATTCCACAGATACAGTTCCAGGGCCAGGTGAATTCCACACTACTGTAACGGTTCTTGCACTATCACCAGCAGTGATTTGCCCTCCGATAACCGACCATGCAATGTACGTTTCAGCTGAAGCGAACAATCGGTATTGCACAGGTACGTTTGCACACGGAGGTGACGATGACAGGCTGGTTATTTCTGGATCTGTTTGCGCTTGTATATGGATAGCCAGGCCAAATGCAAATACGAATGAAAATAATATCTTTTTCATGTTACTGTCCATTGTTTGATTTATAATATCCGTAGTCAAATTGCTTCAGCGCGTTTCCTTTATAATCGATGAGCCGGTAGAGACGGTTAAATGAATCATACTCATAAAAGGAAGGGATGTTGTTTTCATCCGAGATAGAAGTAACTCCGCGCATCGGATCATACGTATAGGTCTTCATTGTCGCTGTAGAAGGATACAGCCTCAGGTCATCAATCACTCCGGTGCCGGAGATCGTTACCGAAGTAACGGCAGTGGTAGTTATTTCATAATAGGTCCACCCGTTGATAGTAATACCTGCAGTGGCCGCTGCACTGTTAACAAGAATACTTGCTCCGCTCATAGCCCAAAACGTGACCTTGTAGGTGTTACTGGCAAGACCCGTCTTTGAAATATTGCCCGAAGCCATAGAGTAGCTTTGCGTTCCCGAAAAATGATTTGAGCTGCGGGCCGCATTCATCGTCCAGTTTCCATTGCTGTTATCCTCAAAGCTGGTGTAGGCGATCGAGTTTTGATCTGCATTGACAGCTTCGGCTATCGGGTGCAGGTTGTTATACCCCCAGATGTACGCATGCACTACATCAGAGGTCTTACTCTGAGCAACGATCCGGCCATTCAAATAAGAGAACTGCGCGCGTGGCTGATAGAGTGTATTGTCGCTGATCAGTGTTGTATATTGTCCTCCGCTCATGGTTTCATTGGCGAGAGTCTTTACAGGGCTACTGCTCTCCATCAGCCAGATATTCGATGGCTTGTAGTACTGATTATTGAAATCAGAAATTTTTCCGCTCATCAGCGTTGAATCGGTACCGTTTACATTCCATACTTGTACCTCTACAGGAGGATTGTAAATGTGCTGCGTAACAAGTGTATTGATATTGGCTAAGCCGGTTCCACCTGTCAAATAATCCTGAGGATACTTGTTTCTGGTTTTGATGATTGACCCATCACTCTGAGAAACTTGTGTTGAAGTGAGTAATGCATGGTTCTGTGGACGTGAGTAAAAATAATTGGTCGTCTTTAGTGCGACTAAGTTATTGTTGTAATTCTTTTCCGTGGTCGATTGCAGATAACTCCATTCTTGTGAGTTGGAATAAGTCACAGCACTAAATAAGCTGGGAACCATAGGATCTAAAGAGTTCAGGAATGTGTATTGCCCCACTTTCAGACAATAGGCATAATTATAATAATTAGTGTGATCGATAAAATATTGATTCCTCAAATAGTGAAGGGTATCATTAGTAGCTGTAAAATCAATTTGCGCAAGCAATTTACCGCGTCTGTTAGCACGGCTATCGGCTGGTGGAAATGGGAATTGAGTTCCTCCGGCATCAGGCGCCTGATCTGCAGCTACAAACTTGTAGATCGTATATCCATTCTCCCCGCTTTCACCTTGTATCTCCCTTACTTCACTATACCCTATATGAGTTCCTTCACCTGGTGCCACACGTGAATCAGATACCGCGTTGTTATAAGTACAAGTCACACTAAAGGAACCGTCCTGAGTGTTTCCATCAGGAACAATAAGTTTTATCAGGTTATTTGCGTAGTAATATTGTGGCTGTTTCACAAGCACTCCAGTGGACTGAAACTCATGGGTGCCTTCATCAAGATGTGTGTACTCGTATTTCGTTGTTTTTATAAGGGTGTTGTTGTCATTCCAATGACGAATCCTCTTTATTCGTGCTCCCCCCACCTTGGTAGGAAGTGAGTCACTTACGTCTCGCTGCTTCGCTATTTGTACGGATACACTTGCTGCAGATTTTGCACCTCCGCCACTGATGGATTCTGCAGACGTAGACAATTGATACGTCCCCGGAATTAATGTCCGGTTATAAGTAATATTAACATTAGGAATGCTCGGGTCACCTCCGCAACTGCCACCAAGGTTGACATCACCGGGACCCGAAAATGTTGCAGAGGCACCAGCTGTTTCATTACCGCCCATACAAGTATAGGATATTGTGACCTGAACTGAAGTATTTTCAGTAATGGTAAACTGATTTGTCGGTGTAGCGCAACCTCCTAAAGCTGGATTTACAGGGTCTACAATGTAATTACAGCCTGCCGTCACAGTTTCGTAGTAATATTCCTTTGCTGAAAATTTACCGACCTTACCAATGTCATGCGCCTCGAAATCAAATTGAGTCCGGCCGCCGGTAGGGTAAGTAATAGAAGTAAGAATGTTTGCAAGAGTCCTTAATGAATCTGTATCCCGATTGCCTCCGCTGGCATAATATAAATAGGTTCCGTCCAGCTTATAAATGTATTGAGGAATAAGTGTAGCGGCGTTGTTTGAATTGTAAAATCCCCAATGATCAATACTAAGGGAATTAGTTGCCGGTAAAAGTATGCTCTCATTGTACTGTAGTTGATACGGTGGTAAGTGGCTACCATCAGGAGCATACTCCGTCACCGATGTAAGTTTCAATTTCTGGTTTCCGTCAGTTGCATTGCCGAAGTAGCCGTAACCGAGGCCAAAATATTTTACAATGTTTCCTTTCGCATCCTTAATAGATATTTGCCCAAGAGAATTCGCGTTATATATATCCTGGCGAAGCTGAGCGGAAGGAGTGAAGTCAACCGATCCTTCTTTATATTTTATCGAGGATAAGAGGAATTGATTCATGTTGAGATCGTTCTCTGCACGTTCAGTGTAGGTATCTCCATCAAAGCAATAGTATTGGCCAGGCAGGGGGTTATCAATGTAAGACGACTTCCATGACTCCTGCGTAAACGATGACTTGCTTATACTCTCATTGTAATTATAATAAAAGACGATAGTGTCCTGCTTGTCGGCTGATATCATGCTTTGCAGATGCCATGCCGAAAAATTTGATGAGGTTCCCTGGTCTGTCTGAAGAGTAGTCGTTTCGGTAGCCCCGCTAGTCTGACCACTATTAGTGAAGGTTCCAAAAAAGTACTGCACTCCATCACCTCCGATCACTTTCCATGTTCCCTGTGCCGTGAAGGTGGGTGTAATTTGAACGTTTGTATAGTCTTGCAGAAGTATAGTTCCGTCGTAATTGAAATAGAACTTAGCAGACAGGCCGGGTGCACTTAAAAAATAGGTATCCGATTCGGCATCGAGTTTTCCTTGAGAAACTTTATATAAATAATCACCACTTGGGTTAGGCTGAGTTACCTGAGCACCAATTGAAGAAAGGAATCCATTACTCCCCTCATCGGGCAGCCCTCTAACCGATCTTGAAATAGACCCGCCGGCCTGAAGACTCCACCCAAGACCCACCCACGAAGCATCTTCATCGACTCTAATACCCGAGGCGTGATAACTCAGAGAAACCGGCATCGAAAGGGACCCATTGGATATACCATAAATTGGAATATCAATTTGAGGTGTACCTGTGTAATACGTTACCGGTACATCCACATGCTTGGCAAGCGCAGCCGCATTGGGCGCCATTGGCAATACGGTAGTTGTTAGCTGAGTAGCAGTGCCGTCCTGGTCTTGTGCATATGCAATTGAAACAGCAAAGCACACTGCGACGGATAGAAATATCGATCTCATAGGATTAAAACTTATATAGACGAGTAAATGAAAACTTGAAGGCCGCAAAAATAATAACTACATACACCTATCCAAGCATCAATTGGCGCGGCATGCTAAATTGTGATCAAATCACACAAAATATTTTTCCCAAAAAAAATGGGGTTTTTCCCGTTGCACATATCAGGGATTTTACAGGAGTATAATTTCTTAACTAACCCGGATAAAATAATTGTACTGAGTAAGCCTGCCTCTGCCCTGCCTGCTAAAATAAAAAAGAGGACTCTTGACTGGTTTTACCAACAGGCAATTAAAAAAGAGCCGGTGTCGGCTCTAAAGGAGTCAATCGAAGCTCAATGTGAAACGGAGCTGGTCGATGTAGACCTATTGATATCAGGTTCAATCCGGAGCAGGCATCAAATATATCGGCAGGTTTTAGGAATATCAACTTGGTTGACAAGCCATTTCAGGATTATGGCTTTGAGGTGTCAACGTCGGGCAGGAATAACGTTTAGTAGCGACAGGTAAAATCAGGATTAAAAAATAAACAATCAACCTGTTTTAGTACTAAAAAACATATCTGTAACCCTGATTCAGGAATAAGACTATGTCATGTCAACTAAAACCAGTTCTTAACCCAAAACCTGTCAGGTTTTTTCAGGCCGAGGCACAAAAAGACCCGATGGAGGCACTAAATGAGCCAACTTCGGGTCTAAAAGAGTCGATAGGGGGTTCTCTGAGAGCCGGTATCGGCTCTAAAAGACCCGATCGAGGGACTAAAAGAGCCAATTTCGGGTCTAAAGGAGTCGATGGGGGGTTCTCCGAGAGCCGCTACCGGCTCTAAAAGACCCGATCGAGGCTCTAAAAGAGCCGACACCGACTCTTTTAGAACTCAAATGGCAGTTGAGAGTTGGTAGATCATATATAGTAGTGAGTAAACACAACCTTTACCAGTTATTAGCTAATAGTTAATGGTTGTTAGTGATTCGATCACTTCTTCTCAGGCAACTTCTCCTTCAGTTTTGGCATACCCAAATATTTCCCGTACCAATTCAAATACCTGGTCAGCCGGTCTTTTTGATAGCTCGGCACACTGATGCCATGATGTTGGTTTGGATAAATAATAAACTCCGTTGGCACGCCCAGCGATTTCAAGGCCTGGTACATCTGCTCTCCACCGACAGCAGGAACATTGAAATCTTTTTCGCCCACCATATAAAGCGTTGGCGTTTTTATTTTCTCTACATTCAAAAACGGATACGATACTTTCATCCATTTATCCATATTCTTCCAGGGCACTCCAAGTTCATTCTCGTACTGCAACGTATATTGATCTGAACCGTACATCGATAGCTGAAGTGCACTCCCCGCCCCGCTTGACGCTGCTTTGAATCGAGCATCAGTTGCTGTAACATAATCTGTAAGAATACCACCATAGCTCCAGCCGCCAATGGCCAACCGGTCTGCATCAACTACTCCGGTCTTTATCAAATGATCGACAGCACCAATCAAATCAATGACTTCCTTATTTCCCCAATCGCCCGAAATCGCTTTACTATAGGCAAGCCCTCGCCCACTGCTTCCGCGATAATTCACACAGGCAACGACATAGCCCTGAGCAGCAAAAACCTGAGGCGCAAAATCAAACCCGAAATCGTCTTGTGATGTTGGGCCACCATGTATCCACAAAATCAACGGCAACTTTTCTGTTTTCGATTTCCCGAAAGGGCGAAACAACAATGAACCTACATCGGTGCCGTCTTTACTTTTTGAATTGAATGCCTCAACAGAAGCCAAGGTTCTTAACTTCAGGAAGTCATCATGG
>Ga0206976_1103_pt1 | contig 14970 bp, 8 predicted proteins | sample Alteio_BWOrgHeat_82_FD_152926 | JGI IMG/M metagenome (GOLD analysis project Ga0206976, IMG submission 152926) | Enriched cells from forest soil in Barre Woods Harvard Forest LTER site, Petersham, Massachusetts, United States -... | ecosystem: Environmental > Terrestrial > Soil > Temperate forest > O... | reverse complement strand
ACTCCGAGACTCGCGAATGCCCCGGCGTCGTTCGGATTTCTCTCCGTTACCGCTTTCCATGCTGCAGCCGCCTCGGCCCACTTCTGCTGCTGCTCGAATGCCATCGCATCCGCAGGCGCCGGCCCCTGTGGCGCGGGCACTCCCGCGCGCGCGCCGGCAGCTACTGCGAGCGTAAAAGCAAACATCAGAAAGATCACCAGAAGAATTCTCATTCCAAAAGAAAACCCCGCTCGCAGCATGGTAACTGCGAGCGGGGACGATTTACGAACCACGTCGATCTAGAAGTACAGCTTCAACCCAAGCTGAATTTCTCTTGGATCGTGGGCTGACGTGATCGCGCCGAAGTTACCGGACGAGAACGTGGTGCTGATGTTGTTGAACTCCGTGTGGTTGAACGCGTTGAAGAATTCCGCGCGGAATTCCAGCTTGCTGCCGCGCGATTCGCTGAACAGGAAGCTCTTGAATACCGCGAGATTCCAGTTCTGGCGTCCAGGTCCACGCAGCGAGTTGAAGCCGGTGTCGCCCCAGGTTCCGGCCACTGTGGGTCCGAACACTGAGCCGTTGAACCAGCTGGCAACCGTCTTCGGGTAGCTGACGCCACCGCTGACGTCCGGCCGGTTGTTCGAGTTCGGGATGATGTTGCTGATGTTGCCCGTCCCGATCAGAGAACCAGTGCAGCTCGTCGGGTTGTTCGCACCCTGCGCGCAGTTCGTGATTCCGCCTTCGTTAATGTTCAGCGGTTCGCCCGAAGTCAACGTCACGATCCCCGAAACCTGCCATCCACCAACCGTGGACTTCAGCAGCGTGTTCGAGCTGTTGCGCAGGAACGGGATGTCGTAAACGAAGTTGACGAACGCGATGTTCGTACGATCCAAACCGGACGGGCCGCTGTCGTACGCATGGCTGTAGGGATTGGAAACGTTGTTCAGGTCGCCGACGCCATTGGCGCTGGTGGCCGGGTCAACGGCTTTCGAGTACGTGTAAGCAGCCTGGAGAGAGAGGTCATGCCGGAGCTGGCTGTGAACCTCGAACTGCAAGCCATTGTAGTGGGCGTTCTGCACGTCTTCCGACATCTTGATGGAGTTGAATCCCGCGTAGGGCACAAACGTGTTGTAGCCCGTTCCGTTCTGCAGGAACAACTGGGAGAACGTGCTCGGATCGGGCAGGTTGGTTTCGCGATAGTCGTTCTGGTGACGGCTCATGTTGCCTACGTAAGCCACGGACAACACAGTGCGGCTTGACAAGGCATGTTGGACGCCCACGTTGTATTGGTAGACCACCGGGAGTTTGTTCTGGACGGCATCGAGGCCTGTGATGCTCGCCACAGTGATCGGAGCAGCGAGAGTGGTGCCGCTGGCCAGATCGGTGGACGGGTTGACCAGAGTAACGTTGTTGAACGAAACGTTGGTGCTGAACGGAACGTTGGGCCCGGCATTGTACATGTCGTTGCCCTGAATGCGTTCGTACATGGTGCCGAATCCGCCCCGCAGGATGGTCTTACCGTTGCCCATCAGATCATAAGCGAAGCCAAGGCGAGGTCCGAAAGCAGCCCAGTGGTTGTTCACCAAGCCCTTGGGAACGCCAGGCGTGGTTCCGGGGATGCCGATACCATTGAGATAGAACTGGTATCCGGCAAGAATCGGGTTCGGGCTCGTGCCGAGGCCCGGGCTGCTTGGATCGATCGCGTTACCGTTGGAACCGGGAACGAAGATCGGCGCATCAGCCGGGTTGTACAGGTTGGGATAGAAGTTGCCCATGCGATTGTTGGCTTCATACGTGTGCGGTACGCCGTCCCAGCGCAGACCCAGGTTCAGGGTCAGCCGGTTGTTGACGCGCCAGTTGTCCTGCACATAAGCGGCCCAGGAAACGTTGTTCCAGAAACCGTGATCCTGCACGGCCAACTCGCCGTAGGAGGATGCTGTGCCGAGGAGGTAGTCCGCGAAGTCAACTCCGGTGAACGTGTTGTTGAAGGTGAAGGAACCCTGCGTGTTGCCGAAGAGGTCCTGCACTTTCTTGTAGAGGGCCCAGCTTCCGCCCATCTTGAACTGATGCGCGCCCTTGGTCCATGAAATGTCATCGCGGATCTGGTAATCATCCGCTTTGTTCTTCCATGGCCAGCTGGCAGTGGTGTAGTCCGTTCCGGTGACGCCAGCCAGGTGGATTTCGGGAATGCGATCATTATTGTTTCCCGGGAACAGTTCGGTGGAGGTGAAGCCGCTAGGCCGCGAGACGATGCCGGTCGGCAGAATCGCGATGCGGTTGCCGTTGTAGTTGAAGGCCACTTCGTTCAGCAGCGTCGGGCTGATGACGTAGGTGGTGTGAATGACGCCGCTATACGACGGGTTGCCGAATGTATTGCTGGCGGTGGGGACGTTGTCGCCGCTCCACATCGAGGTTCCGAAGTTTTGCGCGATCTGTTCGTCCAGGAAGTGTCCGAAGACCGAGAACTTGCTGTTGAACTGGTGATCGATCCGGATGATTTCTTCGCGGACGTGAGTCGGAACGTTGTTGCCTCCGATGAACTGCCCGGTGCTCGGGGCAGCAGTATTGGGGGCGCCGGTTGGCGTCGGAAAGATGCCAGCGGCGAGCAACGAAGCCGAACTCGGGCTGATCATGCAATCGGGTATGTTGTTGCCGGGGAACGGGCTGCCTTGCACGATTCCCGGAGGGGGTGCGCCGCCGGCGCAATTCGCGAACAGAACGGCGGGGGAAACCTGAGCTGCGCTCGGTACGTTAATCGCCACCGGGAAGGTAGCGCCAGTGCCGGCACCAGCCGCATCGGGATAAGCGCTGGCCACCGGGACCGTCACGTTCAACGTCTGGCCCTGAATCAGGCTGCGCCATTCCATGTTGTAAAAGAAGAACGTCTTGTGCTCTTTGGCCCAGAAGTCGACCGGACCGCCGACGTTGAAGCCGTAAGTATTGAAGCGCAACTCGGCGACCGGATTCGGTGCCGGGTTGAAGTAGTTGCGCGCATCGAGCGCGTCGTTGCGGAGGAACTCCCAGCCGCTGGCGTGATACTGCTTGGTTCCGGATTTGATAACGGCGGTCATGGTGGCTGCCGATGACAATCCGAATTCAGCGCTGTAGCTCGAGGTCATGGTTCGGAACTCGGCGAGGGCGTCCATGGAAGGCATGACGTCCGATCCGCCGGCGCCGCCACGGTCGCTGCTCTCGCTGCCATCGAGCAGGTAGAGGTTGTGGCTCTCGCGTTGGCCGTTGAAACTGACGTTGGCGTCGCCGCCGACCGGCGTTGGAATCTGAAAGTCGGCTTGTCCGCTCGAGGCGCCGGGCGTCAGAGAAATCAGCGAATACATGCTGCGCCCGTTGGTGGCGAGCTGGCTGAGCTGTTGACCGGTGATGACGTCGCTGACTTCGCCGGTATCCGATTGCACGGCGATGGCGGCGGCCTCGACAGTGACCTGCTCCTGAGCACTGCCGACGACCAGCTTGATGTCGATGCGGGCGCGGTCACCGACGGCCAGAACGATATCTTTCTGCTCGGCGAGTTTGAAGCCCGAGGCGGCGGCACGGACCGTATAACGTCCAATGTGCAGATCGGGTGCGACAAACTGGCCGTCACTGGCCGTTGTGAGGGTGCGGGCCAGGCCGGTATCAATATTCGTGACTGTGATGGTTACGTTGGGAACCGAAGCGCCTGTCGGATCAGTTACTGATCCTACAATCGTCGCTTCCTGTGCGAAGCCGTGCACTACGAAGAGTAAACAGAACACCGCCAGCGTTAGCAGCAGGCGGAGGTTCCATCGCTTCGCACTAAGGCCAATACTCCCGGCATGCGTGGGCGAGAGGGATTTCATTTGCCAGCCTCCAAAATCAGGGTTTAGTCGGGGATGTCATCTGGGACAGAAGTTCCCGAGCGTCCGTGAACGTTTACGGTGTTACATCCAGCCTGCAATCGTTGTCAAGAACAAAATCGATATCGTAGGCCTGTTATGCGGGTTTGCGAGGCATTCGACCGTCTCGTAATTCAAGTAATTTCGAGGCGCGGGGTGCGCCAGGTTTCGCTTTCATCGCGCAAGGCCTAGTGTTTCTATGGGTTACAAATGTTTTGTCTGCCCTGGCTGTGACAATGTGTGCTCGATCATGAATGCTTTTGCACACTCTCGTGCCGGGTGAACGGTTTGGTACAACAATGTCTAAATAAAGCATCTTCTTGAGTTCAACATGTGCCTTCCAAGGCACTTGCGCGCCGTCGTCTTCTTGACCCGAAAACGACGCTGTGCTACAAGCGACGGGCTGCCGTAATCGTTAACGAAACGTAGTTAGAACCATGCCGCTCCACGGCCGAGCGGCCGGGAGGGACCATGAAGCATCGTTTTCGCGTTGCGCTTACCCTGCTTTTTTCTCTTGTATGTTCTTTCGCATTTTCTCTCGCATTGATGACCGCTTCCTCTGCTGCCCAGAACAGCGGCGCTCCTCTTTACATGGATTCCTCGAAGTCCATCGACGCCCGTGTCGACGATCTGATCAAGCGCATGACACTTGAGCAGAAAGCATCGCAGCTTGTGAATCAGGCGCGTGCGATTCCCGAACTCAACATCCCCGCTTACGACTGGTGGAGCGAAGCTTTGCACGGTGTGGCCAACGCCGGCACGGCAACCGTATTCCCCGAGCCGGTCGGCCTTGCCGCGACGTTCGACGATCCTCTTATCCACCAAATGGCAATCGTCATCGGCACTGAAGCCCGGGCGAAACACGACCAGGCTGTGAAGGCCGGGCGCCGCGACATCATGGAAGGCCTCGACTTCTGGTCGCCCAACATCAACATCTTTCGCGATCCGCGCTGGGGACGCGGCCAGGAAACTTACGGCGAAGATCCCTTTCTCACCGGCCGGATGGGCGTCGCCTTCGTCACCGGGTTGCAAGGCGACGATCCCAAATATTTCCGCGTGATCTCAACGCCAAAGCACTACGCCGTTCACAGCGGACCTGAACCTTCTCGCCACAGCATCGACGTTCAGGTTTCGAAACATGACATGGAAGACACGTATCTTCCCGCGTTTCGTGCTGCCGTCACCGAAGGCAAAGCCGAGTCGGTCATGTGCGCCTACAACCGCGTAAACGGCGAACCGGCCTGCGCCAACACTTTCCTACTGAAAGACACGCTCCGCACGGCGTGGAAGTTCAACGGCTACGTCGTCTCCGACTGCGACGCCGTCGTCGACATCTTCCAGGGACATCACTTCACCAAAAGCCAGGCTGAAGCCGCCGCCGTCTCTAACAAAGCGGGCATGGACAACGAGTGCGCCGACTTCTTCACCATCACCAAAGACGATCACGACTACAAGCCATTCGTCGATGCCGTGAAACAAGGCCTGCTCACTGAAGCCGACCTTGATGTCACGCTGAAACGCCTTTTCACCGCGCGCATGCGCCTCGGCATGTTCGATCCTCCGAGCATGGTGCCCTACGCCAACACGCCGGAATCCGAAATCGACAGCGCGCCGCACCGCGCGCTCGCTCTCAAGACGGCGCAGGAATCTATTGTGCTGTTGAAGAATGACGGCGTGCTTCCGCTCGCTTCGGGCATGAAGAAAATTCTGGTCGTCGGTCCGCTCGCCGATCAGACCGAGGTCTTGCACGGCAACTACGCCGGCACCGCCTCTCATGCGGTTACTGCTCTTGAAGGAATTCGCAAGCAATTCTCTGGCGCGCAGGTCTCGTACGTGCCGGGAACGAACTTCCTGCGCCGCGAAATTGTGGTTCCCACTTCGGAGCTTTCCACCAGCGACGGCAAGCCCGGATTGAAAGGCGAATATTTTGCCGGAGAACTCAACGGCACTCCGCAAGTTGTCCGCACCGATCCCTACGTTGATCTGCAAATCTTTCACCCCGATTCGCATGCGATCACCCTCCCCACAGGAATGAAAGATTTCGCCGCGCGCTGGACCGGCTTTCTCACGCCCACCGAGTCGGGCTTGTATCGCATCGGCCTCGTCGGCTCCATGAACCGCATGTGGCTCGATGACAAACTCATCGTCGACGACGCCGTCCTGCACGACCCCAATGTGCAGGCCGTTAACATGCAGTTGACCAAAGGCCATCGCTACACCGTGAAAATAGATTTGTTGCGCGGTGGCTTCGGCACCAGGTTCGTCTGGCTCCCTGTCAGCGCCGACCCCAGCTTCGAAGCTGCGCAAGCCGCTCGCAATGCCGATGTCGTGGTGGCAGTCGTTGGCATCACGTCGCACCTGGAAGGCGAGGAAATGAAGGTCGATGTTCCCGGCTTCCGCGGCGGTGATCGCACCAGCCTGAATCTTCCCGAAGAAGAAGCCGCGCTGCTCGGAGCCTTGAAGGGCAGCGGCAAGCCGCTCGTCGTCGTGTTGATGAACGGAAGCGCGCTAGCGGTCAATTGGGCGAACGATCACGCCAACGCCATTCTTGACGCGTGGTACTCAGGCGAAGAAGGCGGCACTGCGATCGCACAGACGCTCGCCGGAGAAAATAATCCCGCCGGACGCCTGCCCGTCACCTTCTACAAGGGCGTGGAGCAATTACCCGAATTCGAAGACTACGCGGTCAAAAACCGCACCTACCGCTATTTCACCGGAGAGCCGCTCTATCCCTTCGGATACGGACTGAGCTACTCGACCTTCGAATACAGCGGCATGAAACTCTCAAGCCCCACGCTGCAAGCCGGAAGCCCACTCGACGTCGAAGTTGACGTCAAGAACACCAGCTCGCGTAACGGCGACGAAGTCGTCGAACTATACATCAACTTCCCGAAAGTGGAAGGCGCTCCCTTACGCGCCCTGCGCGGATTCACCCGCGTCCACTTCAAAGCTGGAGAACAAAAGCACGTGAAACTCACGCTAAGCCCGCGCGACCTCAGCTACGTAAACGAAGCCGGAGACCGCTTCGTCTCCACAGGGGATTATGTAATCACGGTAGGCGGCGGCCAGCCCCAAACCCCGGCAGCCCACGCCGACACCCACCTGGCAATTCAAGGCGAACAGAAACTGCCAGAGTAAGGAAGCCCGTGTAGGGGCGGACGCATTCGTCCGCCCCGCGAGCCGAAGGCGAGCAGTACCCATCTGGGGACAGCCGCTGTCCGGTCGATCGCAAGCTCGACTCAAGCTCTGTCCACACAGCAACGCCGTAGGGCACTTGTCATCCTGAGCGGCGGCGAAGCCGCCGTGAAGGACCTTACGTCAGCCGACGTCACCCACGCAGCGGCCAAGCATCACGGAAACACATGCAGCGCGATGCGCCCAACTCAAACAAAGGCCCGCCCCCCCAAATCGGCGGTAAGATAAAGCAAGACTCCGCTGAAACGATGAAGACTCTCCACGTCCTTCTACTCGCGTCTCTCTCACTGAACGCTCAATCCCCCGACGCTGCTCCGAAACCTGCCCCTGACTCTCCCATCCACTTCGCCTTCCAGTCCATCGACTTCAAACTCGACTCCAACGAATCTCCCGAGCGCCACGCGCCCGAAACCATGGCCGGAGGCGTCGCCGTCTTCGACTACAACAACGACGGTAAGCTCGACATCTTCTTCGCCAACGGCGCCGATCTCAAAACGCTGAAGAAAGATTCACCGAAATACTTCAACCGTCTCTTCGAAAACGACGGCAAAGGACACTTCACTGACGTCACCGAAAAAGCTGGACTCGCCGGCACCGGCTTCGACGTAGGCGTCGCCGTCGGCGACTACGACAACGATGGGTATGAAGACATCTTCGTCGCCGGCGTTTATCGCAACACGCTCTATCACAACAACGGCAATGGAACTTTCACCGACGTCACGGCCAAAGCGGGCCTGAACAAGCCCGACGCCGAATACGGCCCGCTCTGGTCCGTCGCCGCCGCGTGGGTTGACGTCAACAACGACGGCCTGCTCGACCTCATCGTAATCAACTACCTCAAGTGGGATTTCGATCACGAACCCGTCTGCGAAGGCTACGGCCATCGTGATTACTGCCATCCCAAGATGTACAAGCCCACGCCGAACCAGTTATTCATCAACAACGGCGACGGAACATTTCGCGACGCTTCAAAAGAAGCCGGATTTCGCGCTCACCCCGGCAAGGGCATGGGCGTCGCAGCAGCCGACTCCGAACTCACCGGCAAGATGGACCTCATCATCCCCAACGACAAGCTGATGAATTTGTTTTTCCGCAACAAAGGGGACGGAAAGTTCGAAGAAGCCGGATTTGACGAGAATATCGCTCTTCGCGAAGACGGAACTTACATCTCCGGCATGGGTGTGGATTTTCGCGACCTCGATAATGACGGCTACCCTGACATCTTCATCGTCGCGCTCGACGGGGAAACTTTTCCGCTCTATAAAAACAACGGCAAGGGCAGTTTCACCGAAGTCACGCGTGAGAGCGGAATGACGCGTCTAACGCTGCCGATGGCAGGATACTCGCCCAACATCGCCGACTTCGACAACGACGGATGGAAAGATATCTTCGTCACTCGCGGCCATGTGCAGTCACTTCTCTCCGCGCCCAATCTCTCCGTCGAGCAGCCCAATACCGTCTTCCGCAATCTCGGAGGTATGAAATTTTCCGCGCTGACCGCGGAGGCAGGCCTCACCGCGCAGCCTCCATCGCGCCATCGCGGCTCAGCCATCGGAGATTTAAATGCAGACGGAAAACTCGACGTCGTAGTCAGCGCAATCGATGCGCCCGGAGAAATCTGGATCAACCAGAGCCCCGGCGCGAATCACTGGATTGAGTTCAAGCTGCAAGGAACGAAGAGCAATCGCGACGGCATCGGCGCGCGCATCAAAGTCGTCACAAAATCCGGCGCGCAATACAACCACATGACCACCAGCGCCGGATACGCCTCCTCGAGCGCCGGCCCAGTCCACTTCGGCCTGGGCGCAAACGCGTCGGTAGACTCGGTCGAGATTCGCTGGCCCTCAGGCATCATGCAGCAATTGCACGATGTGAAGGGAGATCAGATCGTCTCCGTCAAAGAGCCCCCCAAGTAGAAAGAAAGTACCGTTTCAAGCACAAAGCGTTTTAAGCATCAAACGATGTCATCCTGAGCGGCGGCGAAGCCGGCGCGAGGGACCCTACGACGGCATGCCCCGCCCTCGCAGCCGACAAGATTCACACCAACCGCATACGCCGAGAGTTTCGGCTCTACGGCAACGCCACCGTCTCGCCGGACGCAATGTTGCTGCACTGCGTCGTAGGCACCCCGGATAGATTCACGCTTCCTGTCACGTTCGATCCAGCGTCGCAAAAGATATCAACCGCGTTCCCGCCAACCAGCGTGAGCACATTCCCCGCGCTCACATCAACGCGCGAAGAATTCGCCAGTACCACACCACCATGCCCGCCCGTAGTAATCGTGGCTCCACTCACCGTTGCGTACGAATTGTTCAGCATCATCAATCCCTGGCCATAGCTCCGGTTGATCACCAGCAGCCCGTTCGCAGCATTCATCGCCGCGCCATCGGAAATCAGGACGCCGCCGGTCGTTCCGCCCCACGTTTGTCCCGCATGGTTGATGACGAGTTTCGCTCCCGTCACATTCAATGACCCACCCGTGATTACTTCTACGCCGTTGAAGTTCGTGGCCGCCGGGCTATCAATCGTCACGTCGGTCACACCACTGGTGGGAAAGTAAGTGTTGTAAGAAAGTACGTCGACGATTGAGCCTCCATACGCATAGATTCCATCCTGCATATTGGTGATCGAAGTGGCATACATCGTGATGTGCGATGCGCCCATCGCGACTCCGACGTGCCAGGATTCTCCGGTCGTATCCGTGAACGTGCTGTGCTCCAGGTGCACATCAGACGAATCGTAAATGCCAAGCGTCGCATAACCGGGATCCTGCGCCGTAACGTACGCAATCGAAGCCTCGCTATTTTCGAAGACGGCGATGCTTTCACTCCCGCCCAGCACATTCAGATTTCTCAACCGCACATCGCTGCTACCGTGTCCGATCCCGATTCCAGAGACGGTCGTACCTGCCTGCACATTCAACCCGTCGACTGTGACACTCTGCGAATCCTCGATGTAGAGGACCGCGTTGAAGATGCTGCTGTTCACTGTGCTCGGCTGCACCAGGGTCGCACCCGCCGTACCTTTCAGCGTGAGCCCCTGAAAGCCGATCACCTGCACCGTCTCTGTGCACGTTCCGCTCACCGATACGGTGGCCGCCGTGTGCTTGTCCATCTTCGAGAGCGTCAGGTTCAACGACTGCCCGCTATTGCAGTTCACCGAAACCGTCGGCGCTTCCGCCGCCCACGCACCTGCACACGCCGCCATAACCACCAACAGAATCCGGCTGGTCCATTTCATACAAGTTTCCTCTCTACTTTCGCTACGAACGAAATCGAACGCGGACAACGGGGGAATGGGCCCAAATAGAGCGGGATGAATTCGAACCTTGGCCCGACGATGAACTAATCCAGGCAGGAACAAATAGAAGGAATGATGAAGACTAAAGAGCCGGCCCAGACTCAGCGCCGGATGCTACTCGCGGCCCAGAGTCGTTGTCAACATTCAGGCTTGGGATAGAACTTAAATGCAGCCCACGCCGTAAGGCGCGGGTCTGCCAGTAGAAAAGTCCAACCAGCTCCGAAGGGAAAGAAAAAACGCTATCAGACTGTTCTCGCCAGGCTTCGCGCCCCTTTACGATGGATCTTACGAAGACTATTCCGCCCCTCTTTCATCACAAACTGGGCGTGAATACAAAAACCGTGCCGCACGGGTTGAAGTCGGGACCGCCGACTTTTGTCGCGCCGTAGAAGTTGCCTGCGGAGTCGCGAATCACACCGCCGGCAGGCAAACCTTCGACGTAGGTCAAAACACTTTCTTCGCCGGCGGCGGAGAATTCAAATAGTGTTCCCTCGTTCACGCCACCGGATCCCGCACTCGTAGTACCGTACAGATTGCCCGCGCTATCCCGGATCAATCCGGCTTCGGGAAAGGCGCCGTCTGATCCCGCGTCGTTCCCATCGAAGCTGTGCAGCGTCGTCTTCGTTCCATTGCTGTCGATCTTGAAGATCGTGCCGCACGCCTGGCCCCCGACCGTGCAGTCAGTGTTTGCACCCCCGCCGTTCGTCACGCCATAGAGATTGCCAGCCGAGTCTCGAATCACGCCGCCAATCGGCCCCGATCCGTCCACTCCTCCACGGAATCGATAGATCACCGTCTCATGTCCCGCCGCATCCAGTTTGAACACCGTCCCATTCAGATGGCCTCCACTTCCGGTCGTCCCATAAAGGTTCCCGGCGCTGTCGCGGAATAGGCCCCCCGAAGGCTGAGAACCGTCTGCTCCTCCGCGAAAACGATACAGCACTGTCTCTTTGCCGCTCGCATCCAGCTTGAATACGATTCCGTTGCCGTTGCGTCCACCAAGGACCGTCGTGCCATACAGGTTCCCTGCCGCGTCCCGTATCAACGGCGCGTAAGAGCTAGCTCCATCCTGTCCTCCAATGAAAGTATGGAGCACAGTTTCGTTGCCGTTCTTGTCCATTTTGAAAACCACCCCGCATTGGCAGATCGGGTCGCCTCCGTTCACGGTAGTTCCGTACAGATTTCCCGCTGCATCGCGGATCAGCGCCGCCGAGGGCGAGCAACCGTCTGCCCCACAAGTGAACTTATGCAATGTCGTATCGTTGCCGCTGGCGTCCACTTTGAACACTACGCCCGAGCCCAGCCCACCGTAGAACGTAGTGCCGTACAGATTTCCCGCCGAATCGCGGACAACCCCAGCCATCGGTATGCTTCCATCCGCTCCGTTAAAGCTGAACAGCCACCCCTGGCCGTACGCGCAGGGCGAAGCTGTTCCGAATCCCAGGACAATCATCAGACACAGCCTTCTCCAGGGCGTCGAGGGCTTGGCAGCATTTGGGGAATCCGACGACCGTCTCGTGTTGCGCGTGGTCCAGTGGCATTTCATAAGGCATCCTTTCGATGTCGATTGCTTTCGGTCACTCTTCCAGCGTTTTCATAGACGCTTGAGAGCAATCGGAAAATGATCCAGAGATTCTGTCGAACTGTTGGAGCCTTGGCTGGCTCGTGCCGGGGGAGGAGTCGAGACCTGTGACCGTAGGAAAGGAGCACGATGGAACAGTTTTGAATGCTGAACCGAGTTAGAACCCGCGTCTATGGCCCGACCGTGCCAGGGATGGGCACTTTTTGTTAATCGGCCGCCGTTCTACGCCTTCGCAGCTTGCCGCAACGCCGGATAAATCTTCCGATACGTCTTATACGCACCCTGCATCGTCGCCGAATCCTTCGCACTCGGAGCGATCGTCTTCGCGACACTCACCACCGCATCACAGGCCTGCTCGACTGAAGACCAGGCACCAGCACCGGTCCCAGCCAAAATCGCCGCGCCGTACGCCGCGCCTTCTTCCGCCGCGACAATTTCGACTTCGTGCCCATATACGTCGGCTTGAATCTGACGCCACAATGGCGACCGAGCGCCACCTCCGCCCAAACGAATCGACGTGACCGGAATTTTCATCTCGTCAAAGATCGTGAACGAATCTTTCAGGCTAAACGCCACGCCTTCCATAATGGCGCGAATCACGTGCGCCCGCGTATGCGAAGCCGTCAGTCCCACCAGTGCCGCCCGCGCATTGGGATCGAGATGCGGCGTGCGCTCTCCCATCAGATACGGCACCCAGAACGCTCCCAGCGATCCCGCAGGTGTGGAACTCGCCTCTCCCGCGAAAATATCGTAAGGATCGCGCCCGTCCTTTTCTGGTTCCGGACATCCCGGCTTCTTCACTCCCGGCGATGCCGCGCCAAACTGGTCGCGATACCACCGTAGCGACAATCCCGCCGCCTGCGTGACGCCCATCACGTGCCATCGCCCCGGAATCGCGTGGCAGAAAGTATGCAACCGTCCCGCAGGGTCTAGCGCGGGACGGTCCGTCGAGGCAAACACCACGCCGGAAGTTCCAATCGTCGCGCTGACGGCGCCCGCTCGCGCGATCCCCATTCCAACCGCGCCCGCCGCCTGATCTCCAGCGCCGGCAACGACGGGCGTTCCCACCCGCAGTCCAGTCGCTTCCGCTCCCGCCGCCGAAACTTTCCCGCACACCTCTGGAGATTCAAACAACGCCGGCAACAAATTCTCACCGATGCCAGTCCTGCTCATGACTTCCGACGACCACCGCCGGTTCGTCACATCCAGTAAAAGCGTTCCCGACGCATCCGCCATGTCGACCGCGCGCTCCCCAGTCAGTCGGAAGCGCACATAATCTTTCGGCAGCATGACGTGCGCCACGCGCGCCCAATTCTTCGGCTCCGTCTCGCGCACCCACAAAAGTTTCGTTAACGTGAAATTTGTCAGCGGAGGATTGCAGGTCAGCCGGATCAGCGTATCCCGGCCGAACATCTCTTCCAGTTCGCGTGATTGCGCCTCGCTGCGCTGATCGCACCAGATAATCGCCGGCCGCACTACTTCATCCGCCGCATCGAGCAACACCGCGCCATGCATTTGCCCCGAAAATCCGACGCACGCGATGTCATCCGCCCGCAGTCCCGACGTTTGCAACGCCTGCTTTACCGCGTCGCCACATGCACGCCACCAGTCCTGCGGATCCTGCTCCGCCCAGCCAGGCTGCGGACTCGCAAAATTCTCGTGCTCCGACGACGCCGACGCGACCACCACGCCTCGCTCATCCATCACGAGGGCGCGCGTGCCTCCAGTTCCGACATCGATGCCCAGGTAATTCATATTTTTGTCCCGTTGATTTTCGGGCCAGATTCTTAGGCCAGATTTCTAGGCTAAGTCTTCAGCCAGATCCTGCATCGCCTCGCGCACCGTCGGTACGCGCTCTCTCTCTAACTCTTCGGATTGCCGCCGCAGGAAGAAATCCAGATTGCCCCGCATCACCAGATGCGGCGCAAGTGACACTTGATGAGACCTGCGCGCGCCCTCCGCCAGGAACTCATGCAGCATGCGCAACGCCATCTGGCCCTGCGCCCGCGGCCTCTGGTAGATCGTCGCCACCACTGCGCCCGAGCGAATATGCGGCACAAGATCGGGAAACAAGTCCGTCGTGATCACGGTCAGCTTATCGAGCAAATTCGCGTCGCGCGCCGCCTGCAACACGGGAATCGACGCCTCAGTCGTCACATAAATTCCCGCCAGGTCCGGATGCTCCTCAAAAAGCTTTCTGCACTTCCGGTACGCTTCCTTCTCCACATCGTGATCTTCGATCGGCTTCAGCAATTTCAGGTTCGGATAAAACGCGGTCAGCGTCGATTCGAACGCCGCATATTTCTCGGCGTGCTCCGTGACCGCCATCTCGAATAAGGTGATCGCCACCGAACCCTGCCGCCCGTTGAGGAATCTTCCCATCAGATCGGCCGCGATCGAACCGCTGGCCAGTGTGTCCACCGCCACAATCCCCAATCGTCCGCTGTTGGCCGCATCGGTCGCGACGCACACTACTGGAATCCGTGCCCGTGACGCGCGCTTGATCGCTGCTCGCAGCGTCTCCGGCCGGCTGGGAAAAATAATGATCCCGTCCACCTTCTCCCGGATCGCCGCTTCCAACGCCGCCTCTTCTCCTTCGCCCAGCCGCGGACATGTACGAAATTCGATCTCGACGTTCTCCAGCAGAATCGACGCCGCCTCTTCTCGAATGCCCGTCCGCACTTCGTCCCAAAACGAAGTTGCGCCCTGCAGCGTGTTGACGGAAATTCGCAGTGTCTTTCGCGACGACAAATACCGCGCCGCAAGATTCGGCCGGTAGCCCAGCGACCGCGCCATCTGTAGCACGCGGGCCTTGGTCTCCGGACTCACGCCTGGATTGTCATGCAGCGCCCGGTGAACCGTTCCAATGGAAGTGCCGAGGGATTTGGCAATGTCACGGAGCGTAGTCGGAGGTTGACCCATGGGTTTGGCCCGCGTCGCGGCCGGCCATACAGCCAGCACAGAATTCCCGGCAAAAAAACCTCGCCAGAACCGTAAACGTTAACGGAACTCCCGATTTTCTGCAAGGAGAGAAGAGAT
>Ga0206976_1233_pt1 | contig 14987 bp, 10 predicted proteins | sample Alteio_BWOrgHeat_82_FD_152926 | JGI IMG/M metagenome (GOLD analysis project Ga0206976, IMG submission 152926) | Enriched cells from forest soil in Barre Woods Harvard Forest LTER site, Petersham, Massachusetts, United States -... | ecosystem: Environmental > Terrestrial > Soil > Temperate forest >... | reverse complement strand
CCCGGCCCGTTACGGTGCCGGGAGGTGAAAGCGCAGTCCGAAGGTGATCAAGGAGTGAAGGCTCTTTTTCTTTAACAAGAATGGTTTTATCGTCCAGGCTATAGGTGATAGGTTGTCCGTCGAACAACCGTTCAAGCGCATCTTTGACCGATAGATGATCGAAGTTAACAGAAACCAGATTGGCCTTATTGACCACTTCGTTGCTGTACAAAAGAGTATAGCCGGTTTGCCTTTTTATCTCTTTGAGGACAGTCTCCAACGAAGCATTTTTTTGATTGATCGTTACCTGCTGTGAAAACACCGCAGCACTAACATGCATACATAGGATCAGCAGAATAAATCCAGTTAGTTTCATGATCAATATCCCTTTTCTGACGCTTTTGCTTAAAGCAAAGGTCCCGGAACGAACAGATCCCGGCAATTTTTTTAGCCTGCCGCCAGGGCAGCATGTGACAATCTTTTCAGATTGCATGAATAGTTTCATACCTTTGAGTGGTTTGGGTTAACGGTTAATTCGGTTCGCAAAAATTTAATTAGCGGTACCCGGACCTCTCCGCAGGATGTTCGTAGCATTCTGCGGTTCGTTTTTTATAAGGTCCCGCCATTTTGGGATTGTAAGTTTCTATTTTGTTTTTGGCTGCTCCTTTCGCTCAATAGTTCATTAACAGGGTTTTATTTTAAGACCGTAACGGTGCGGCCCTCGATTTTAAAGTTGGTATGCCCGGTTTCACGCAGCATGTTCAGCACCGCGGAGATATTGCTCCTGCGGGGCACAGTACCGCTATAATGTACCCGGGGCACGGCACCTTCATATTTAATATCAACATTATACCAGCGCACCAGTTGACGCATTACTGTTGTGATGTCGGCGTTGTCGAACTGGAAATTGCCATTCTTCCAGGCTACGGCTTCTTCAGGGTCAACTTCTTTAACTATTATTGAATTATTGTCCCGATAGCTATCGGGAGATTGAATGAGCGATTGCTGTCCCGGCTTTAGCAATTGCGAGCTATGCATGCTGATTTGCGAGACTTTAACCGCTCCCTCCAGTAAGGTAGTTTTAACGACCTTCTCATCAGTGTAAGCGTTGATATTGAAATGAGTGCCTATGTCTTGCACGGTCTCTGTGGCGGTTGTGACCGTAAATGGCTGTTTTGCATTATGCGCTACTTCGAAATAGGCCTCGCCGGTCAGCTCCACCTTGCGGTTGTTGCCATTAAAGACCGTTGGGTATTTGAGGCTCGACGCGGCGTTCAGCCATACCTGCGTACCATCGGCAAGGGTGATATGTGTTTGCCCGCCAATCGAGGTTTCAAGGGTGTTACATTGTATCCCGAATTTAGGATTGGCTTCTCCATTCCCGGTTCCGGATTTTGAAGCTTCATAAACCACTTCCCCGCCGGCAGTTTTATTGACAATTTCTGAGCCTTGCTGAGCGATCTTACCGTTCAGCGCATCGGTCAGTACAATTTTCCTGCCGTCTGCAAGGGTCAGCGTAGTTTTGTCAGCCCCGGGGCCAATGTCATTCGCGTAGGTTTGAGTGACAGGCGGTGTGCGGCGGATTCTATTGATATAAAAATACAGGCCCAGGGATAAGAACACCAGGATCGAAGCAGCGGCATACCAAAGTACGCGACCGCGGCCCGGTTTCATCGGGATGACCTTGCCCGCTATCTGCCGGTTGATATTATTCAACATAGCATCGTGCAAAGCCTGCTCTTCTGTTTCAGAGAGATCAAACACCCCGATCTTATCCAACCTGTTATAATATTCTTCCAGCAGGCTGCACTCAACCGGCGAAGCCGATCCGTCCAAATATTTATCCAAAAGCAGCAGAAATGTTTGCCTGTTCATATGTTAATATACTACTAAGTACCAAAAACATGCGGACACCCTACCGTGAAATAGAAATAGTTGAATTTTTTTAGCAATTGATGCAGAGCACGGCGATGCACAGGCCGAGACTTAAGCCTTCCCGGATGTGTTTCAGTGATTTGGTCATGCGTTTCTCCACTGCCTTTTCCGATATACCTAAGCGCAGCGCGATTTGTTTATAGGTCATGTTCTCTTCCCTGCTCAAGCGAAAAGTTTCACGACAGTCTTCGGGCAGGGCGTCAATCAGTTCATTCAGCAAAGCCTGCTGTTCTTTAAAGAGCATGGGGTTGTCCATGATGATCTCCGCGGTAACCTGTGCCAGGCGCTCATAAAATAATTTATCAGTTTGCTGATCGCGGATAGCTTTGAAAACGGCAAATCGGGTGGCCTGTTGCAGGTACGGTTTCAAGGCCTGGATATTAACTTCTTGCCTGCGTTGCCAGAGACTTACAAATATGTTTTGTGCAATGTCCTGTGCGACATCCGTATCCTGTAGGATACCGGCGGCAGTTTTATACAGGAGTTTCCAATAACGATCGTATATTTCGGTAAAGGCGGCCTGGTCCCCATCACGGAGTTTCATCAACAAATCATGATCCGGGACCTTCGAATACATCTTATCAGGGGTAATATTTTTGTTAAAGGAAACTAAATTTAATTGTCAAGGCCAATGATAAGTATTATTTTCTTTTGTTATCCCATGGTGTAAAAAGAACGTGCGCCTAACAGACTGGCTATAAGACACAAATATTACTATTAAAGAACTGTCTAAAAGATATATCGATAACGGTTACCAATAAAAAAAGCGCCCCGGATTGAGGGCGCTTAAAATTCAAGGCGTTGAAATTTAATAATTATTGATCAGCATGTTATTCCCGTTAACCGAAACATCGTCAATAATGACCGTGAACCCGTGTCCCTTGGTTCAATCACCCGGAAATTCAGCGGTGTTTACATTATTATACTGAAAACATCCTATCGCAAAATTCTCATGAAGTTCCTTTAATAATTGTTCACCAGCATGGTTTGCTGTGCAGCGCTGCCAGAACCGTTTGGTAGTCCGAATAATACTATTGTAACGTTTTTGAATAGATACTGACTCGGATTGCCATTGTTGTCGACTGGATTGAAACTGGGCATCGTGTAGTTTGCCAATAAAGTACCCGAAGCAGCATCCCTGAATTCAAAAGTATAATCATTCGCAGACGAATTTGCTGCATAGGTTTTAAAATCAGTAATCCCCTTGTAAACGAGACTTGCAACTTCCGAACCGTTAGCGTCACCTTGTATATCCACACTTACAGGGCTGCTCCCAGTTGAAAGATTTACAAATCTTATCCCAGTTGTACTGTCTTTATGGATCGGCAATTTATCAGTTGTTAGCAAATAATCCGGGTTGGTAATCGTGCCTGTTAAAAACAAGCTGTGAATGGAATATATCGGCAAATTCAGGTTCAAGTTGTAAATAATGTGTGCGGTATCGGGATAATTGGCCAATGATAGCGGAACGTTGCCGCTATAGGAACTGTATTCTATAAAATAACCGGTTGGGATGGAGGCACCGTAAGCGTTAGCGGCATTATAATTAATTGTAACGTTGCTTTGGAAATTTGGCAAAAGCTGTATAGATGCACTTCCCGTATCAATTAAAGCGTTGATAACGGTGAGTGATGAAGTTGAGGCCTTTGATACGTTGAGGCCTTTATCCTTTTTACAGGCACTCAAGCCAAATGTCGTAAGTACCAACACTAAATATAATTTTAGTTTCGTTTTCATTTGATTTTTCTTCTTAAAGTACATTTCATGGTTATTGTATCACTGGATTAGCTTCGAGTGTTTTTTTGATCCTGACCTGCAAATCCTCCAGGTGATATTTGCTCAACGGGTCTTGTTCCTTGAGGATCGCTGCATTGATCTCTTTTTGCAGTTGCAGAATATCCTCCCGCAATAGTGAAAATGCATCGCTTTCGGTTTGATCCGTTTGAGTGGATAGAATAATACTTTGCAAAGAGGCCACGTAGCTTTTTTGCAAATCCCTACGGTATGGGTCAATTGCTTTTCCAGTTTTCAATTCTGTCCAGATACCATTGTGGATCGCAGCGATGTATTCCGTGAGCGGGTAGGCTTCTTTACCGAATTTTCGTTCATTCGCCAAAAGCCGGTCGATCTTGCCGATGTCAAGTAACTTGTTCAACACTTGAACCTGCGTATCTTCTACGAAATCCGGTTGTAGGGGTTCTGTAACCTTGCTGGTTACTTTAGGGTCCAGCAGCCAATACGGTGTAGTGAACAGTTCTTTGTTAAAGAAAGCTACGGCCTCGGTTTGCAAAGCTTTCGATACCGGTGCATAGACTGGGCCTTTTTGATCCTCACTTAGCGTCGTCATCCAGGTCCCGCCGATGTTTTTCATCACGTGCTGCATATAACGGGTGTATTGGTTCTTCAGCTCTTTGTACAGCTCATCCAGGTTTTCATATTCACCGTCGTCTACGCTGGTCCATTCTGGAAGATTGGGTAAAATGCGTTTGAGGTTCTTAATGCCGTAGGTGCTTGCCTTTGCAGCATCATCACCCAAATCCTCGTTCTGAATACGAGGATCGGGATTGGGCTTGCTGCCGCTGTTTTGGGCACCCAGCCACCAAAGCCGTGAGTTTTTTGACAGGCTATCCGTAGTTAATTTGTGCATAATCCTTTTATCTTTTTCAGAAGTTGCAGCAAAACTGTTTTTGTAGCCCCATTCGATCGCCCAGCGGTCATATTCACCGATGTGGGGGAATAGCAGGTTTTCAGGAATCTTATCCTCAGGCTGCGCCACGTAATCGAAACGAGCATAGTCCATAATGCTCGAAGTATGATTATGGAGCTTCAGGTAGTGTATACTGCGTAATGAATCCACCGGTGTTTGGCTGCTAGCGCCCCAGTTGTGTTGTAGACCAAGCGTGTGTCCCACCTCATGGCTAGAGACAAAACGGATCAGTTGCCCCATCAGTTCATCGTCAAATTTAGCGTGCCGGGCTTTGGGGTCGGTTGCCCCGCATTGGATCATATACCAATCATGCACTAATTGCATGACATTATGGTACCAGCCGATATGGGTCTGGATGATCTCCCCGCTTCTCGGATCATGAACATTCGGACCATAAGCGTTAGGTATCTCAGACGGGAAATAATTGATAAAACTATATCTTGCATCATCCATGTGCAAGGTAGTATCGTTTTCCGGCCATTCTTTACCCATGATGGCGTTTTTGAAACCAGCCTGTTCAAAGGCCTTTTGCCAGTCGTTGATACCTTGGATAAGGTAGGGCCTCCATTGTTTTGGGGTAGCAGGATCGATATAGATCACGATCGGTTTCCTGGGTTCGACCAATTCACCGTGCTTCCATTTGGCTAAATCTTCGTCTTTGGGTTCCAATCGCCATCGGTGAATGAACCTGCGGTCCTCTACCTTTTGCTGGTCATCACCATAATGCCAGACCTGGTCGGCGAAGAAACCGACACGCGGATCTACAATGCGTTGTTGCATCGGCTGCTCAGGCAACTCGATGAAAGAAGTGTGGGTGACTAATGTTAGCGGGAACTCCTGTGGAAGACCTGGACTATATTCATTGCCCCGTCCATTTGATACGCCGTTTTTGCTGATGGACATTTCGACGTTTATGGGGTAGGCATGAATCGATTCGAGAAAAACATCCTTTGCTCCTTTAGGATCCATGAATCCTGCCAGTCTGCTGCCTTCTTTAAACATGCCGGCATTAAATAAACTTTGCCCTGTTTTCAGGTAAGTACCTACCTCGATCACATAACTGTGATGATCCTTCCCATAAGCTTTGATCGGAAAGGACATAGCTACCGGCGCTTCGTCCGAGCGTTGTACAGCTTTATAAATGCTGCTGCTGCTATCCGCTTCGCTGATCACCAGGTCATAGCGGATCTGGATCGTCGAGTCTGCCGCGCGCTTTTCAAAGTGGATCGTCTTTTCATCCAGTTCTTCTCCGGCATATATTCCGGTACCGCCCGGAGCCTTTTCCAGCCGGTTGATCACTTCAATATCTCTTCCTAAGATAGAATCCGGTATTTCAAAGTAAAGTGTGTCTTTGTTTTGATGAACCGTAAAAAGGCCTTTTTTTGTTATAAAGTCTTTGCTGATCACCTGGGCATAGGGCTTAATTGTGGAGCGTGCAGCTTTTTTGATCGAATCTTTTTTCAAAGAATCACGTTTGGTGGTATCTGCCTGCTCGGACATGTGTCCTGTCTTACCCCGGGTCTGCCCATAGCTTAATGAACATATCTGTAAAATAAATAGGAGAATTATGTATTTTTTCATCTTTTTTTTTGTTTTAAGTATTTATTGCGCAAGCGTCAGTTGTGTTGGTTTGAAGCAATCCTGCTGGTCACCGGGGTCCTTGTTATCCAGTATCTTATAAGTTATACCGGGAATAGAACTCAATTCCTGCATAAATTGGGTCAATCTATTCTTAGAGCTCTTATCCCACAGAAAAACGAGCGATAAGTTTGAAGCTCTATTTCCCTTTTCTCGAATCGAGATGTCTTCCCTTTCAGCTACCGTATTGTCGCGTTCCCTTAAATCAATCACTGCACCTTTCTTATCCTGTCTGATAAGTTCCGACCATACGGAGTTTTCAAGAGGCTCCCAGACTTTAATTGTATTGAGTAGCACTGCGTCATAAGTTGGATCTGGTAACATGATATTCACCAGATTTTGATGGAAACCGTTAACCTGTATTACTGTATCGCTATAGTAAAAAGGAAAGTTGTTTTCCACTCTGGCGGTACTTGTTCTTGGATAAAGGCCTTCTTCTTCCAAACCAGCCACATTGAAAAAGCTGTCCGGTAGCTTTTTTCTGGCTGGTCGGCCCTTTTTACACCCAAAGCAAATGTTGAGCACAATAATCAGTGCTAATCCTTTTATCATTAAATCTTTCATCTTTACTACTTTGACGTTATCTAATAACCCGGGTTTTGCGTTAAATTCGGATCCTGCTGTAGTTCCGTTAAAGGAATCGGATAAACCAATGAATTGCTGCTCACCGTTATTTTCTTATTTGTGGAGAGCACGGAAGTTGCGATTCCCCATCGTTTCAAGTCCAGCCATCGGTGCCCCCATTCGGCAAATAGTTCAACCTGTCTTTCGTGTATAATCGCAGCCAGAACTGCGGTCTGGTCCATCGCTCCGGCATAATTGGGCAAACCGGCCCGGCTACGAATAACATTCAAATCGGCTACCGCCGCTGGAAGACCACCACCAGCACCATCTGCCTCGGCTTCAGCACGGATCAAAAATTGTTCCGCCAACCGCAAAACCATATAATACTGAGGTATCGTACTACTGTTCCCGTACTTATTTGCAGGAGAGTTTGTGGTTATCCCAAGAGTATATTTAAATGGGTAGTAGTAGGTATTACCTGTCGGGTTAGGCACGCTGTCCAGCCACAAAACCTTTCGTTGATCTCCCGCTTCAAAAGCTTTACCCAATTCATTAGATAAGTAATAGACACGTAATAACGCGGGTAATGCAGAATTATATGTATTTAAAGAAGAAAGATAATTGCTCTGAGTACCTGATGGAATATGTGACCAAATCAATTTTGGGATAAAACTATAGCCATCCCATGTCCCGTTGCGGGGATTTTGATTGGTCGCCCCATATTGCTGGAACTGCAAAATCGCTTCCGTGCTATTTGCATTAAAAACTTGTGTAAGGTCAGTTACCAGGCTAAATTGAGAATTGGAGATAACAGAATCCGCTTCAGCATAGGCATTAGTCCATAGTTTCTGATACAAATAAACCCTGGCCAGCAGGGCCATCGCAGCATACCTATTAGCCCTGATCCGCTCTCCGCCACCCACAGCAAAATCAACTGGCAATGTGGCTTGCGCATCCTTTAGGTCCTGTATGATTTGCTGATAGACCTGGGGTTGCGGAACACGCTTTGCCAATTTCGTTTGATTAACATCGGTGATCAACACCAAGGGCACATCACCATATAAGTTAGTTAAATAAAAATAACTGAACGCCCGAAGGAACTTAGCTTCGCCAAGCAGATCGGATTTGGTTGCCGCATCCAATAAATTGGATTTCGATGCCGTTAAACCCGCAATCGCTGCGTTGGCATCATAAATGTTTTTATATGCGGCCTGCCAGAAATAACTATCCGAATTGTTATTATTATTAAGCAATGTATTAGTAAAAAATTGATAGTCCGCATCATTACTCACACCTCCATAATTTACTAGTTCATCCGAACTAAGCCCCCCATAAATGGTGGCCGCACCATTACTCCACTCCAAATTACCATTATTAGTCATCATCCTGCTATAAATGCCAGCTATGACACTATTTGCTTGGTCGCTTGTACTGAAAACTTCCGTGCTGGTGACCGTGCTTGGTGGTTCGCCCACATCAACTAATTTTTTACAACCTGTGAAGCCGAAAGCATAAAGCACAAAGCCAAAAACTATATAATTATATTTTATTTCAAATTTCATTTTCTTTGGGTTTTAGGTTAAAATGATGCGTTAAGTCCAACAGTTGCCGTTTTGGCCGGTGGCAAACCGCCAAAATTCTGCGTTTCCGGATCGACACCTTTGTAATTGGTGATCAGCAAAAGATTCTCGGCATCGAAATTCAGGCTCAAACTATTCATGCCAATCTTCCTTGCTAATTTATCCGGGAGTCGGTAGGCTAATACTAAAGTTTGTAACCGGATAAAGCTGGCATCGGTATAAACCCCATTGGAATAATATTGAAAATTTGTATCAGAGGGTTGGGGAGCTACGGATAATCGTGCGACTGAGCTGATATCTCCAGGATTTTGCCAGCGATACTGATATCGATACGAGGATATATTCCCAATACCACCTGCTGTCGAAGTATTAAGTGCATTAATCCCTATCTGCTTTTTAATATGGAAAAAAGCTCTTAGAGACCAATTCTTATAACTAAACTCGTTGCCCAACATCCCGTCAAATTTCGGAGCGAGATTAATCGTAATATACCGGTCATCTATACCGGTTCCAGGGGGAGAGGGATTCGAACCGGAGGATGTAATAGATATGAGACCGTCATGATTATGATCGGTAAATGTGTACTGACCCGTTAGCGGATCAACACCAGTATAGTTTAAAAGGTAAACATTATTTAAGGATTCGCCGACCTTGTAATAGCCATAATATGGAGATTGTGCTATATTAGGGTAAGCTAATAGGATATTTTTGTTAAAACCTGTCGTAAACTTTACCGTCCAGCTAAAATCCCGTTGCTTGATTAGATTGGCATTCAACAGGAATTCCCAACCGCTATTTTGAACATCAGCGGGTGAATTTTCGACGACACTGGTAAAGCCGGTTAATTGTGGCGTCGGAAAAGAGACCAATTGATTATCACACCGATCACGATAATAAGCAACCTCCAGACTGATTCTATCCTGTAAAAAGCCCAAATCCAGCGCCCCTTCCAACTTTCTATTCACCTGCCAGTGATAATCCGAATTAGGCTGAATCTGTGACTCCAGCGGCGAGGTGCCCCCGTAAGTACGTAACACGGGGTTCTGATTTCCGAATTGGCTTAGATAAGCATAATCGCTAACATTATCTGAGCCAGTTATGCCATAACTACCTCTTAATTTGACCAGGCTTACCCAGGATGGCAGAACTTTTTTCATCCAGCTTTCCTCTGAAGCGATCCAGGCCGCACCAGCAGAGCCGAAATTTCCGTATTGTCTGCCGGGACCGAAACGGCTGGAACCGTCACGTCTTGCATTGAGGTTCAGAATATAACGATCCTCCCAATTATACCCGATCCGTCCAAATACTCCCGCATATTTGTACCTTGCATAATTATCAATAGCGCTTACGGAAGGGGCATTATTAATAGTTCCCATTAAAGCATCGTTGGTGTAGGCACTTCCGGTTACTCTAGATCCCTCGGTTAAATTATCTTGTGCTGTTCCACCAAGCAGAATATTAAGCTTGCCTCTACTGATTAAAGTATTATACTCTGCCTGGGGTTCTATGATCCAGTTATTCACCCTGGTTGTTCCAAAGTTCGCCGTACCCGTAGGATCGGTAGAGGGATCTTGGGAAGCAATGGGTTCGGAACTTGTTTGATTTGCCGTTGTATTATTATAACCAATACTTGTACGAAGCACAAGGCCTTTCAGGATTGAATAACTCAATGTCAAATCCGAAGTAAGGAAATTTGTTTTACTTACATAAGGCTGAAGTAAATTTTCAAATGGGTAGGATGTTTGATATGTACCATCAGGATTTAGCGTGTCCCACTGTGCGTAATTTAATCCACCGCTACTATTGAAAATAGGCGGTGCGTCCGGCGGCAAAGTAGCTACAGTTGGCAAATCTATTTCATTCACTTCTGCATAGGAGTAATTAGCCGTAAAAGAAGCTGTGAATCGTCTATTGAGGCTATGTGTAGTTAGATTAAAGGAAACCGAGGCTCGTTTATTGTCACCACTAAATGAGGTAATATCAGTTGAACCGTTATAACCTCCGGCCAGTCGGAACGTCGTCTGGTCCGTGCCACCAGATAGTGCTGCTTGCACATTTGTCCATTCCCCGGTACCACCGTATAAATATTTCTGCCAATCGGTATAGCTGTGGGTATTCCACAGCAACAGATCAGGAGCGTTAGCTACAGTTGGTACAATATCATTATTTTTAAAGGCCTCTTCCCGCATGGCAATATACTGCTGGGTATTCAGCATCTGCCATTCTTTTCCAGCGTCGGTGCTTATACCCTGTGATATATTCAGATCAAATCGGTTTTTACCCGGTTTACCTTTTTTGGTAGTGATCAGGATCACGCCATTGGCACCGCGGCTGCCATAGATAGACGTGGCGTCAGCGTCCTTTAATACCTCGATCGATTCAATACTTGAGGGGTCAAGACTAAATAAGGGGTTTTGTCCGCCAGCTGGTGACGCTCCAAAGGTGTCAAAACCCGTGGATGTTGCGTTAAGACCATTTGAAACACCCGAACCTGGATTAAGATTAAGAACTGTCAACGGCACTCCGTCAATTATATACAAAGGGTCGGAGCTAAAATTCGGGTCAATACCATTTCTGCCCCTGATCTCCACCCGGACCGGCGCACTGGCATAGCCATTTTGCTGTGTAACCACTAAACCAGCTACTTTTCCTTCTAATGCTAACAAAGGATTCATTACAGGCTGCTCGGCTATCTCTTTGGCACTTACGGAACCGATGTTGCCGGTAGTGATGCGCTGGGTTGTGATGCCGTAGGCCTGCACGACTACCTGGTCCAGGTTGTTGGTAGCCAGGTCCAGCCGGATATTATAATCGGTCTCTTTGGTTACCGGGACGATGAGTGTTTTATAGCCGATATAACTCACCAGCAAGGTGTCTCCGATATTGACTTTGTCAAGGGTAAATTTCCCGTTTGCATCGGCCTGCACCCCGGTTTGCGTTTTTTTGAATTTAATTGTTGCACCCGGTAATGGCTCATTTTGCATGTTGGTTACCCGACCGCTAATTGTGCCCGGCGGAGTGACAATAGCATTTATTTTGTTTTTAAGCTTGTCGAGGAGCGACGGCTCCTTTTGCTTGATCACCACGCTTTTCTCCTCGATCGTATAGGTCAGGCCGGTATTTTCCAGGCATTTATCCAATACATCTGCCAGGGGTGTATCCCTGAAATTTGCATTGACCGTTTGATCACCGTTGACCTGACCGGCGGACCAGATAATATTGTAATTGGTTTGTTTGTTGATCTCGTTAAAAACCTGCCTTAGTGTAGCATCCTTCTGCACGAAAGTTACCTTTTGGGCCAACCCCGCAGCGGCGACCTGCATAAAAGCTGCGAATAAGAAAAACATAGTTATTTTCATCACCAGCAGGAATTTTTTGATCGGGCCAGGTGGCCTGACCACATTTTCAGTATAAAATTTATACATTTGTTTGTCTGTTTAAGTTAAAAAATGGTTGTTCACACGATGATTTAAGCTTGGCGGGCATCTGATCAGGGATATTGCAAGTATTCCTGATCTCTTTTTTCCGGCCAAGGCGGTTTTTCTGCCGTTCTATGGTGATTTTCCTGACGTTTTCATGTTCAAATTGCTTAGGGTTAACACATTGTTGAATGCTTATTTATCCATAACGAATATCTTTTTATTTTCTATCCTGAACTTTACTTCCCCGGTCAGTTCCAGTATATGCAGTAATTGCGATACCTTACTGAAGCGCGTGGTTACGCCGGCAAAAATCTTGTCTTTTAAACGTTCGTCTTCAAATATCACGTTGACGTCATACCACCTCGCCACCTGCCGCATAATATCACCGAGCTTTTCATCGTTGAAACGAAAACGGCCGTTTTTCCAGGCAATTACTTCCTCTATGTCAGCCGACCTGACAATTATTGAATTATTTATTGCCGCAATTACGGACTGCTGGCCAGGCTCTAAAGTCACTTGCCCTTTAGTGTCAGTCACACTGATGCTGCCTTCCAGTAATGTGGTTTTTAAGGATGGCTCATCCGTATAAGCATTGATATTAAAATGGGTCCCCAGGTCCCTGACAATTTCATCCCCCGATACCACTTCAAAGGGCTGCTTCGCATTGTGCACCACTTCAAAATACGCCTCACCTGTCAATTCGACTTGGCGTTGATTTCCTTTAAAAACTGTCGGATATTTCAGGCTCGAAGCGGCATTCAGCCATACCTGTGTTCCATCGGCGAGAGTCAAATGGTATTGACCGCCACGGGGGGTTTCGATCGTGTTGTATAGGATCCCGGCATTCGGATGCTCGATTCCGGATTTCGATGCGGCATATAATACGTCCCCATCCGCGGTTTTTTGAACAGTGGCCAGTCCCTGATCAGCCAGCCTGCCGTTTTTGGCACCGGTCAAGACGATTTTTTTCCCATCGGACAAGGTAAGAACGGCTTTATTACCACCGGCAGCGATATCGTGTTTACTGACACGTACACTAAAATCATTACTACCCACCCGGTTCAAATAAAAATACAGGCCCGCCGACAGGAAAATGAGGAGGCTGGCTGCGGCGGCGATACGCGGCCATAATTTGATGACCTTTTGCGGGCCGGGCAGTCTGCCGTAAATCTCAAGGAGGTCTTTTTCAATATCTTCATGCAAAAGGCGCGGGGGCAATTCCCCGCCCTGACGGATATACCAGGTCTCCAGCAGGGCCACCTCCTTATCATCCGCCAAACCCGCGTTATACCTGTTCAATAAGTTTTTTATTTCCTCTTTGCTCATTATTTCCGGAACTGTTAGTTATCCTTAATATATGTTTGACCCGGAAGAGTGGTCCAGGGAGTAGAGAAATTAAAAAAAATCAATAAAACAACAGGAACAGCAGGTAAGTGAACAGGCCCAATTTACCACGAAGTATCTTAAGGGCATTGTTGACCTGCTTTTTGACGGTAGATTCGGCCAGGCCGAGTTGTTCGGCTATTTCCTTGTGGCTCAAGCGCTCCTTGCGGCTCATGACGAATATCTCCCGCATTTTTGGGGGAAGCGCGTCAATCTCCTTTTCGATAATGCCCGCCAGTTGATTTTGACGTACCAGGTGGTCTGTGATGCAGTCGCCGCTATTGACCGATTCCTGTATGGAGCCGATATACTTTTCCTCTGTTTGTTTGCGGGAAAAGTATTTAAATACCCGGTTCATGACTGCCCGGTAAAGGTAGCCGGAAAGCGTGGAACGAATATCCAGGTCTTTTCGGTTGTTCCAAATGGTGGTAAACAATTCCTGTAATAAGTCTTTAGATTCTTCGCGGTCCCGCAACCTGTTGTAGGCATGCAAATAAAGTACGCCGCTATAGCGGTTATATATTTCTGTATACGCAGCATGGTTATCTTCCCTCAGTAAGGATAACAATTCCTGGTCAGAAAGGCTGGAAAGCACTGCCATGGCAAAACTTTAGGGAAACAAATTGAATGTACAAAAAACGTGATCAATAATAAACAATAATTTCAAGAATCGCCCTATAGCTATCAGGCACAAACAAAAAAGCGCCCCCGGAGTCAACCGGGAAACGCTCAGGTTCAGCATTAACTATTAACTGTTCCGTTTAATTTGTCCGGTGATCGTCAAGGCCGGCAATGACCGTAATATCCCTGCTGACGATCAACATGCCGTCTGTGGCAGCTTTTACCTCTTCTACCGTATGCCCGGGTGCGATCTCGCGCAGGATAAATCCCCCTTCGGGATCAATGTCAAGTACTGCCAGTTCGGTAAAGATACGCTGCACACAACGACGCCTCGTAAGCGGTAAGCTACATTGCTTTACGAGTTTCGATCTGCCTGCCTTGTCGCGGTGCTGCATAGCGACAATAATCCTGGCCGGCGAAGCAGCGAGGTCCATCGCGCCGCCCATGCCTTTGACCATTTTGCCGGGTACTTTCCAATTGGCGAGGTCGCCTTTTTCAGAAACCTCCATGGCGCCCAATATGGCCAATCCGATATGCCCTCCGCGGATCATGGCAAAGCTTTCCGCCGAGTCAAAAAGCGCAGCACCGGGAAGCATGGTGATCGTTTGCTTACCGGCATTGATCAGGTCGGGATCGGCCCCACCGGTAAAGGGAAACGGACCGATACCCAAAAGGCCATTTTCCGACTGGAGGGTAACATGAATAGTCGCAGGAATATAATTGGCGACCAGCGTGGGGATGCCGATGCCCAGGTTAACGTAATCGCCGTCCTGTATCTCCAGCGCGATCCTTTGGGCGACCTGTTCTTTAGTCAGCATGGGGCATCCTCCTTTCTGTCAATTGTTCAATCCTTTTTTCATAACCCCGCCCCCGGAAAATACGCTGGATATAGATCCCCGGAGTATGAATATGTTCCGGGTCAAGTTGGCCGGCGGGCAGCAATTCTTCAACCTCGGCAATAGTAATTTTGCCGGCCGCTGCCATCAGCGGGTTAAAGTTACGGGCCGTGCCATGATAAACCAGGTTCCCGACCGTATCCCCTTTCCAGGCTTTAATCAAGGCAAAATCTGCTTTCAAAGCACGCTCCAACAAATAGAGCTTGCCGTCATAAATGCGCCATTCCTTGTTTTCCTCGACCTCGGTGAACGCCCCGGCGGG
>Ga0206976_1232_pt1 | contig 15123 bp, 17 predicted proteins | sample Alteio_BWOrgHeat_82_FD_152926 | JGI IMG/M metagenome (GOLD analysis project Ga0206976, IMG submission 152926) | Enriched cells from forest soil in Barre Woods Harvard Forest LTER site, Petersham, Massachusetts, United States -... | ecosystem: Environmental > Terrestrial > Soil > Temperate forest >... | reverse complement strand
CGCTACTCAGGCGGAATACGGCGGCAAGCTCTACTGGTGCCAGGGAATTTTTTCCAACTATTATGAGTTCGCCTCCACGGTCAAGATCGGGGCTCCGTCGATAGGCTCGACGACGGACACGGCCATGCTCGATCAGCGCGGGGAAAAACCGCAATGAGGTTCAGTTTGATTGCTGGAGGGATTGCTTACGTCCTACTCTCCCCCCTCTTAATGCAAGCGCAAGCACCCTCCAGCGAGGACGGAGCGCACCCGAAGGCAATAAATGTCCTCCCTAAATCGGAGAGACAGCCATTACCTGCGGCACACAGGCCAGTTTTTGTGCCCAAGGGGATGGACCTCAAGGCCAGCGTTGGTTACACCTACACAAACCTGAGCGCGTCACCTACAACCCGGTCGAATCTCTCGGGGGTAAATGCTGCGTTGATTGCCGAGAACCTGTACTTTGGATACACAGTGGAATCCAGCTATGTCCGGGCCAGGAACGTTTTTTCCACAAGTAATGATGCGACTGTTCTTAGTTATCTGGGTGGCGCGATTTTTTATCCCGTGGCACACAACAAGTTAAGACCTTACGTTCGTGGTCTCGCCGGAGGAGCGAGGGTGACTGGTCCGATTATTTCCAGCAGCGGCGATCTGAATGGTTTTGTTAACAAATTCTCCTGGGTTATCGGAGGCGGCGTTGAATATCGAATCTCGCATTCGTTTGCGTTTCGAAGTGGCGCGGACTACCTACACACATACTTTTATGACTCAGCCTTAACAATCCGGGGTCAAAACAACTTCCGAGCTGTTTTCACTCTCGTCTACGTCCTGCGTTGGTACGCCAACAGAGGGTATTAAATTTTTGACCCAGTTCCGTCTGTTCCATTCGCACACATGTGTTTCATATCCGTGCCCCATCCTCACGCGGTTTCCAGAATCCGTCAAAGCCTCAGCGCAATGTGGTTGATCTGTATGGACTTAAAGGTCACGCCAGTTATTGCGTCGCGGACCCCGAATTGCCCTTCCCTTTAGGCAGAAAAGTCTTTCCCACGATGGCCGATTGTAAGGTAAGCCATGAATTGTCGTCCAGTTTTCCAGATTGCGGTTGCAGGTCTATGCCTTTGGTTAGTGGCTACGGGGGTGGCGTCAGCAGACGAAATTCAAAACCCCGCGCCCAAGGCCGCAATCGAGTGGCATCAGAGTCGCAAGATATTTCTCGCAGGCACAGCAGCATTAGCAATCAGCAGTTCCTTCGACTGGGCCACAACGACTGAGTGTCTTCAACACGGCTGTCTTGAGGGTAATAGTCGATGGGTGGTCGGAGCGCATCCGAATAATCCCGGCATCGTAGGCTTCGCATCAGGTTGGTTTGCCATGCAAACTACCGGATTTTATTTCACTGAGCGATCTCGTTCTCGCTGGCTGCGTTGGGCCGGACGTGCCTACGTCGCATATTCAGTCGGAGGTCACATCTTCTTTGGGAATCGCAATCGCGGCATATGTCGCCCCGCGAGCATCTGCCGCTAAGGGCCGCCCCGCTACGGCAAAACTGTTTACGCGGCTATGGGATAAGCAGTAGAATTCTGTTCCCCGTCAGTCTACGAATCCTCCGTTTCCTACCCGAGGATTTATGAAGCCAGTTTTGACTGCATTGCGGTCCCGCATTCGTGTAGGCAGTTCTGAAACTTTATCCGCTCAGACTTGCCAATGCCCCGGTTGCGACCGAAAACTCTGCTTATTCTGGCCCGAATACGTTCTCCACATTTCGTTGCATCGGCGGCTTGATGTGGATTGCCCCTCTTGCGTGGCTTCGTTTTCACTCATTGCGATAGACCTAGTTCCCGTGCCGGATGGTGAATCCCTATTCCCGCACGCGGTTGTAAATCATCTGTGCTAGGAAGACCGAGCAAAATGTCGATTAGCAAATGCGTTGTCCGATTGAAGGACGCCCACGGTACAGAACATAGCGCGACAGTCTCCGCAGAAACTCTGTACGAAGCCGTGATTCGTGGGCTGAGAATGTTAGAACACGTCGGATGGGAATCTGATCGGGACGCAACAATCAAGCAGGTGGAAGTCGAAATCCACTACGAACCCACGCGGCATGTGGTCGATGTTCCCAGGCTCTTGAAGTGGGTTGAGGACTCTGCTATGTCTATGTCCCCGGCGCAAGATTACAGGAAACAGAAATTACGACAGTTGCTTGGAATAAGAAAAGTAGAGCGGACAAAACGTTAGTCCCGATGATTCTGCACCCAGACAAGAACCTCCGACTCGCGGTTGGGGTGAAGTATACGGCCACGCCACGAAAGAGCGATGGTCAGGCTCTGCCAATCGTTCGCCGCAAATTTTCCACAGCCTTGACGAGACATTGGAGATGTAGGTATTTCTACGGGCTTGATGGTCATCGGGGTCCGGTATATCCATGCACCTTGTCCAATCAACCATCCTCACGGCTTTTCAATTCTTTCAATTCAGCCGGACCCTTGTTGCCAAATCTATTTGCATCTCCAGTGGTCGGTGTGGCTGTGATCGATTCACGAATGCGTTATCGTGCCATCAATCAGGCGCTGGCTAGAATGAACGGGGTGCCCGCCGCGAGACACATTGGTAGGAGACCACTCGACGTTTTTGGGAACGCCGCAACCAAAGTAGAAGGCGTGATAGACCAAGTAGTCGGGTCCGGCAAACCTATTTCTCTAGACGTGACGCTACAACTGCCACAGCGAACGGGAGTCGGGCGCTGGCTGGAGAGTTTTTCCCCAATGCGAGATACCAAAGGCGATGTTACGCAGGTCGTGGCAGTAGTTTTAGAGGTCACAAAAACACAGAACTTGGAGCTATCGCTAAACCACCTGGTAGGTAGTCTGTTGAATACTCGAACGACGATGAAAGATGAATCGCAGTTAAACCGAATTATTGATGGACAGAACGAACAATCCGAATTGCTCACTCAATCCGTCGAACTCGCCGCACGATGCGTTAAGGAAGTGCAGACCCTATGCCAATCCCCACTCCTCCAGACCCCGGTAAACTCGCAACAAATTGGAGGTCTTGGCGTAAAGTATTGTGCGCCACCTGGGGTATATGCTCACCCGTTGTCCCCAAGAGAACAAGGGGTGTTGCAGCTCATAGCGGACGGAAAGAACAACAAAGAAGTTGGGGTGTTGTTAGGGATTAGCCAGCGGACCGTTGAGTGCTACCGAGCAAGACTGATGGACAAGGTAAAGATTCGCACTCTGGCTCACCTAGTGCGGTTTGCGGTGCGGAATAAGATCGTCGAAGCTTGACTGATTGGGGCTAAATCAGGCATCGCTTGCCTCGCGATTGTCCTGATTTCTGGACCCGGCCTCGGATTACTCAGCGGAGAGTTCTAAGGTCTCTTCCGATTGACCATCCCTGCGATGACAGTCAGGTCGCGGCGCATGAGAGACAAAGTCAGCCTGATTTTGCGGATTTCGTCTGTCATGCTCTCTCGAACGATGTCGCTCACTTTTAGGTCAGTCTTGCTGCAATCGCGAATAAGGTCTGATGCCTGGCTAGAAAGCTGAGAGGCAGTCTTTAACTGATTGAAGCAATTTTGAGACATCTCTCCCTCCTGGATTGAGGGGCCCGTCAATTTATGTTCTTACTATCCTCATTAGTTGTCTGAAAGCCAAGATAATATGTAGTGTCTAGACGTTCTTGTTTTCCGGACGGTTGAGTGGAATAATCCCAGCATGGTTATAGGCGATAGACTCCGCGAACTTCGTGAACAGAAGAATTTCAGCCAGGGCGACATCGAAAAGCGCACTGGACTTCTACGCTGTTATATTTCTCGCGTTGAGAATGGGCACACGGTTCCCGCCATTGAGACGTTGGAGAAGATGGCGCGTGCTCTGGAAGTTCCGCTGTACAAGCTGTTCTACGACGGCGACCAACCAGCGAAAGCGCCTGCTGTTTTCAATCGGAAATCTTCTGATGATGGCCTGTGGGGTAGTTCAGGCAACGATGCCAAGTATCTGAACCAACTCCGTCGTTTGTTGGGCAAGGCCAAAGAGGACGGCCGGAAACTCATTTTGTACACGCTTCAAAAGATGGCGCGGTAGGAATCTTCACCCCGCATCTATCCTTATCCGAAGCCCAAGTCCCGCCAATGAAGCCAAAACGACCCAGTGTCTGATCACGGCTTGGCACCCGGAACACTTCGGAAGATGTTTCAGAAATGCTGGAGTGATGTTCATGTGCTCGAAGCGGCGGCAGGGTTGCGGCTCCGATTTATTCATGGATAGTTAATGACTACGCCGGGTGCCGTGGGCGAAGGTCCTTCATAGTCGCTAGGGATGAACTTCCAAACCACGAATTGTCCCTTGGGTTTGCTGTTCTCGCTTAATTTCCTGCCATAGCTTTTTTGTATCACTGCAACCAATTCCTTCATACCCACCGAGCGCCGACTGTCTCTGGACATGCCATCATTCCAACAAAAAGCAACTGCGCCAGTGAGCACGTCAACCATTTGCAGGAGATTGCTTTCTTCTTCCTTCGCCGTTCTTAATTCGCTGTGGCGCTGTCTAAGGTCTCTCTTCTTGCCTATTCTTACGTATCTGCCTTCGACATGCTTTGCCAAACTCTGGCTGTCGTACTTTGGCGGACGAGAGGAGAAGTCGTCCACGGTGATATCGTAATAATAGCCTCTTTGCGCGAGCATGATTCCGTTGGTCAAAAACACCGTGTAGTACTTCAAATATCCGACGAGCGGGTCTCGGCCAGTAATCTCTTTTTCATCCAGAGGATATTTGTGCGTATCCACAACTAAACATTTGAAACCGATGCGCTGCTTGAGTGGTAACCGATAGGATGCCAAGTAGCTGATGAGCGCTTTATAACCTTCCAACTTCCGGCTGGGTGTCGTGACATCCTCCCATTTGACCAATCGCAGCCCGTATTCCAATTTCAGAGCAGCCAGTCCACTTTCAAGCTTCGCAATTTCGCTTTTGCATTCTTCGTTAGGGCACCAAAAATACAGACCACCAAAGACACAGAAATGGATAGCCTGCTGAGAGGACTCATCGGAGAAAATCACGCTCGTATAGGGCGCAGGGCAACGGGGTAGTGCGAGATCGAACAGAGCGGGCATAGAAAAATTCAAACAAATGTTTAGATGTAGCAGGTCGGCGGCATAGGGACATAGACAACAGACCGCGCTGAGATCATTGGGCGACTTCTCCGACCTCTACATCCGCTTCATCAAGATTTTCTTGGAGTTGAGCCAGGGCTTCCTCTGCCGTCTTGAACGCACCCGTCCATCTTGTGGGATATCCCTTGAAGTGAGCGCCGAACCGCCAAACGGGTTCCTGCTTCTGAGCGCGGACGATTCGAATTGAGATCGCCCGGCCCGCCGGCAATCCCTGGACTTCGTACAGCATGACTGGCCCGCTTCCGTATTCGACGCCTTTCCGGGATTGGGCAATAGGTTTGAGACTCAGGATGGGCTTCATAGAATTACGCTCCAAAAGGGAGAATACCACAGGAGAGAACAAAAGGCGAAGAACGTACATCACGCTCTCTGCGCCGCGACCTTATACGCCTCTGAACAACTCCGCGATTGAGACTCTGAATGTTTGTGCGAGCTTCTCGATGTTTATAAGAGACAGGTTTCGCTCACCCCGCTCAATTCCCCCGAGGTAGGTCCTGTCCAAGCCGCACATGTCGGCAAACTCCTCCTGCGATACACCTAGTTTTTGCCGCCGATGGCGGACGGCTCTCCCAAACCGGATTCGGACATCTAGCGGACTCACGATGCGTCATATTTGGCCCTGACCGTTGATACGTCCACGGACTATGAGTATCATTGGGACAACAGTCGGAGACGCTGCGGTGCTTCATATTCTCTTTCAAATTGTTTGTGGGCCGATTCTTACAGGTTGGTTGAGCGGAATTCTTGAACTATTCTTCCTGAAGAATCAATTTTTGGCAGTGCTCCTCGCGGCGGTTTGTGTGTTCGGCACGGCCTAGACTCACACCTGGAAGCGGTTTCCGATTGCATTGGTCGTGGCGACGGTGTTCGTAGGATTGAGGCGCGATTTGGAAATCAGAGCCAAGCAAAAGAGTCAAAAGTTCGTACCTGAGTCTTGCGTCAATTCTGGGGGCAAGCCATGAAAAAGGAGCCAGCCATCCTCGTCGTCCACCCCGACCATTACACGGCTCAGGAATTGGCAGCCGCGCTTCAAGACTTCGGTTTGAACTCCCTGCCTCTTACGAATGCGGTAGACGCAATTGAGCACGTTGAAAACTTGGACTTTGATGTAGCTATAGTCGGCATTGAAATGCCTTCTGCGTTTCCTCAGTTGTTGTTCGACTCGCTAAAGGAGGACTGGATAGAAATCTTGCTATGGGACAGCACGGTTGAGTGGGACGTGCGGGAGATCGCTCAGACGGTTCGCCTGGCCGCCGTTGAGAGGGGCTGGGTGCGCTACCTGATAGCGGAGGCTTGCTGTTCGGCTTGGTGTGGCGAAGCCGGAAAGCCGGTTTATCGGAATTGTACCCATGCCCAAAACGACTATCTGGACGCCAAAATCGAGGAAGTTGGAACGGCATTGGGCAACAGAGAGCGTTCGACACAATGGCGCGACCTAGAATCCCTTTGGTCCCACTGAAAAGCATCGGGGGTTTCGATGAGCCGAAAGCAGAGAGTTTGGATCTTGCTGGCAGCATTCGCAGGTCTCGCAATCGTTGCCTTTGCGATCTACTACTACCGAGCGACCCAGGAATTTGAAATCACAGGTCAACTCCTCTACAAGAACGAGGACTCAAAAAAAATCAACGATGTTAGATCTGTGCCAGGTGCCTTCATTCAGGTCCTGCAAGAAAAAACGTACTCAGGCTCCCCTGGCACGCAGCTCGCGTTAGTCCACCTTTCACTGAACAGTAGGTACTCACTTTTGCTGCAAAGGCAATTCTATCTCAAGCTGGAATATCCCGGATTTTATGACTCCTCGCGAGACTCCTCGCGAGACTCCTCGCGGGACACCGAGCTTGCACCGCTGCGACTTGCTGCCTTGTCAAGAATGGACTGGACTTGGTGGGAAATCGAGAGGCTGCACAATTGCAATTGGGCCGTACAGCTTTTCGCTGAGGCTTTGCAGTCTCCGCTGTCGGTAGCTACTACTTCGACGGATATGAACGGGCGCTTCTGGCTCAAACTCAGGAGGGGCAACTACTTCGTCACTGCTCGAAGCGAAGTGTCCGCCTTTTGGCGTCTTAAGGACGACCCAATACATTCCCCGGATACCTCTGAGCCGGTTGCTGGAAATGCCTTTTGGAACGTCCCCATCACTGTAACGGGAAACATGAAAGTAGTCTCTGCCGAACCGGTGTGTTCGCCCTAAACGGCTTGCGCCAGAAATTCTCGAATTCTAAAAATCAGTTTGAGCTAAAGAATTCTTATTCCGGTCGCGTCCTGTCGGGACGAATGTTCTTACATGAATGGGGAACACTGCAAGATTACGTCGGTGAGGATTTCTCGCCATTTTTCGCCATGCGCACATCACTCGAAAATCCATCGAAAATCGCCTGCAAATCCGCAGTTTGTCGCAAATTGGTACTTGACACAAAAACGCACAAGCGATATAGGTCTATATCATGCGTCACTACTCCACTGCTCAGGTGGCCAAGATGCTTGGATTGCACCAGCCGAATTTGCAGCGGCTCATCCGTGAAAAGCGGATTCCGTTCCCACCGCTGCAACGAGCAGGCAAACTGCGAATCCGACTCTGGGCCCCTAAGGACGTGAAACGCGCACGTGAAGCAATTCGCAAGAAATGAAAAAAACGGGCCTGCCGACTGTATCTAGCAGCCGACAAGCCCTGACCAAAGTTACCTGTTTAGGAGGAAACAATGGCTTCACCCATTGTAAGTCAGCCTGTCTATTCACCTGTAGTTTCTGCCAGAAGTCTCCCCAAGCCGCACGCGTCCGTCTACGAGATCATCACAAATCAGATTCTCGCAGAACTGGAAAAAGGCGAAGTGCCATGGCGCAAACCTTGGCAGAGCCTTCCCCCAGCGAACCTAATCACCAAGAAGCCCTACCGAGGCATCAACGTTTTCTTGCTTGGGTTTGCTGGTTACGGCTCGCAGTTCTGGCTCACGTTCAAGCAGGCCAAGCAACTTGGTGGGAACATCCGCAAAGGCCAACACGGCACCAAGATTATTTTCTGGAAGTGCAAAACACGCGAGACGGAGTCAGCGGATGGCGAGATCGAGGAACGCAAGTCCGCTTTTCTCCGCTACTACACCGTTTTTAATCTTGAACAAACTGAAGGGCTCAGCGCGCTTTTAACACTTCCCCCAGCCTTCCCCATCGAGTCAGCGGAAGAGATCGTCAAGGCAATGCCGAATCCTCCTGCATTCGAGCAAGACTCGCGGGCAGCCTACATACCATCTAGGGACACCGTAACGATGCCATCGAGGACTGCATTCCAGTCTCAAGCCGAATACTACTCGACTCTCTTCCACGAATTGACGCATTCAACGGGCCACGGAAAGCGACTCGGACGCGAGGGCGTCGAGAAAATACAGCCGTTCGGCTCTGAGGACTATTCCAAAGAAGAACTAGTGGCCGAAATGGGCAGCGCGATGCTCTGCGGTGTTGCGGGCATCGAGCAGGCCACCATAAATAATTCCGCTGCCTATCTCCGAGGCTGGATTAACAAACTCAAGGCGGATTCTCGCCTGCTCATCGCTGCTGCCCGTGCTGCACAAGAGGCAGCCGACTACATCAGGGGGGAGTCTGAACAAGACTCCCCTGCCTACGCTGGGGAATTCAATGCAAACTGATCTCGCATTCCCTCAGCCTCTCGTCGAGAAGTATCGGCCCGTCCGCATTGCAGACTTCATCGGGTTGGAACGACCCAAGAAAGTTCTCTCCGCATTCTGCAAACGTCCTGTGTCTGGTGCTTGGCTCTTCATCGGTCCGTCTGGTCTGGGCAAGTCAACGATGGCGCTTGCGCTGGCCGCAGAACTAGACGCGGAGTTGCACAAAATCCCCTCGCAGAAGTGCAACGCCCAAAGCATCGAGGACACCGTTCGCCGATGCTGGTATGCCCCGATGACTCCGGGCAGCTTCCACGTTGTACTTGCGGACGAGGCCGATCAGATGACAGACGCGGCGCAGTTGGCGCTGCTGTCCAAGCTGGATTCTACCGACCCGGCACCCAACACAATCTGGGTTTTCACTGCGAATGACACCGAACGCCTAGAGCGTAGGTTTCTCTCCCGCTGCAAGGTGCTGGAGTTCTCCAGCTACGGTTTGTCGGAACAGATTGCCGCATATCTCGATAGCGTGTGGCACGCCGAGGGCGGATACGGGAACGCGCCAGACTTGGTTCGCTTGGCGAAGGACTCGCGCAACAACGTCCGCGATTGTCTGATGCGTCTCGAAGTCGAGTTAATGGCTCTGTGAGACTCAGAGCAACCGTTACGAGAATGGCCAATCACAAATTTGCAGTTCAAATCCAACAACTTAGGAGGAGCGTTGCAAGGTTGTTGCAAGCTCCTGCCTTTTCTAGGCTGTTGGAAATCCCACCTAACACGAAGGAACGATGAGCGACAACGTACTAAATCCCACCGAACTACTCACCCCAGACCAACTCGCGGAGCGACTGAAGGTCGGCGTTGATTGGGTCTACGAGAAAAGCCGGGCACGAGGCCAACAAAACTCCAAGCCCCTGCCTGTTCTCCGCTGTGGCCGGTATCTGCGCTTCTACTGGCCAGAAGTTTGCGAATGGCTCCGAGGCTAAACGAAAGGAACAGAGCGAATGAGGCACCAGAAGGGATATATTTTTCACCGTTGCAAGAGCTGGTTTGTGCGGTATTGCGATGATGTACTTCAAGCTGACGGCACGATCAAGCGAAAGCTGGTCTGTAAGAAGCTGGATGTGGAATACGGCGGAGAGTACCGCACGAAAGCAAGCGTCAAGCCATTCGTTGCGGAAGTGCTCAAGCCTGTGAACGACGGAACGCTTGATGCGCGGAGCACTATGCCGATCGTTGAGTTCGTCGAGCGAGTCTACTTGCCGAACTTGACTGAGAGGGGCAAGCGCGCAAGCACGCGGAAGGGTTACAGCGGAATGTGGAACAGCCATCTCAAGGGCCGCTTCGGAACGATGACAATTCGCGCGTTCCGTACCGTTGACGGCGAGCGAATGCTTTCAGACATCGCGCGGCAAACGAAGCTTGGACGCAATTCCTTGAAGCACATCAAGTCTTTTCTCAGCGGAATATTCAAGCAGGCGAAAAGACTGGGCATTCTTGACGGCGTGAACCCGATGCAGGATGTGTCGATTCCGCACGCGCCCGAGGCGGAAGAAACCTACGCTTACAGTTTGGACGAAGTTAAGGCGATGCTTGCGGTTCTCAAAGAGCCTGCTTGGACTGTCGTACTGACAGCGGCGCTCACTGGACTCCGCAAGGGCGAAATTCGTGGCCTAACTTGGGACACGTTCAACGGCGCAGAGTTGAGCGTGACGCGATCCATCTGGAATAGCGTTGAGAATGAGCCAAAGACGAATCGTAGCAAGGCCTCAATCCCGGTTGTAAAGCAACTTGCGGAAGCACTCGAAGCTCATCGTCGCCGAATGGGAAAAGTTGCGTCTGGCCCGATCTTTCGAAGCGGGAACGGCAAACCATTGAACCTCGACAATCTTGCACGGCGCGTAATCATCCCTGCGATCTCGCGCTGCGCTGTCTGCCGTAAGCAGGAATCCGAACACAAACCGGAGGGGCACATCTTCCAGCGCGACAAATCACTCCCACAGTGGCACGGCTGGCACACTTTCCGTCGCGGCCTCGCAACAAACCTTCACTCGCTGGGTGTTGACGACAAAACTATCCAGGCGATTCTGCGCCACAGCAACGTGAGCCTCACAATGAACATATACGTCAAGAGTGTCAGCGAATCTCAGGTGAACGCGATGGACACGCTCGGAGAAAAACTCGGAACTTACAACGACCTTGCAACACCTTCGAAGGACCCGATTAACTGAAATTCGTAACACTCGACTTGTCAATCTGATAGCTGGTGGGGCTGGCGAGGTTCGAACTCGCGACAACCGGTTTAGGAAACCGATGCTCTATCCATCTGAGCTACAGCCCCGCTCTTCCACATTATATTACGTTCTGCGCCACTCGCTTCAAAACCCTTGACTGAGCCGGCGCGGCGAATCAATGGGGCGGGCCGCCCGGGGATGCAGGTAGCTGCGTCGTGTCTGGCTGCAATCCGGGGGCAACCTTGTCGAGCCGCAGGCTTTTGAAAATGCTCGGCCAATATTCTTTGAGCAGGTTGTTGGCCGCGCCAAATCCTATTCGAATGCCGTAGCGCTGAAATGTTTTTGACGTGGTTCGTTCATCGTCCGGGAGATAAGTGTTCGCGAGGGACTCCGCCAAGAGCGGCCCCAATGTCCCAGGCAAATTGAACTTAGTGCCTCCCGTGTCCGTTCGAATCTCGACTACACGGCGCAACGCATGGCTGACTCGCCCCTTCCACCCGCCATCTAGCGTCACAAAAAATCGCGGGTCTTCATGGAGAGCCGCGGGCAACACAAACGTGCCAAAAAATTGGCTCGAAGCTCCGGTCGCCCAGAAAGCTCCAAATCTTTTTCCAAAGCCTTCGCCGCCCTGCCCGTAGCCTGAAAAAGTGCCCCGAGCTTCGCTGATTCCGGCGGCCGCTGTCGAACTCAGAATTTGCGGCGCGGCAACTGTCTTGCTTACAAAAAGTTCGAACTTTTCTTTTGAACTCAGCGGCCCCGCGCTAGTTGCAAGGTCTGGATAAACGTAGGACTTTCTTGCAATCAGCCCGATAGGATTCGATAAAGGATTTTTCTGCTGGTTCTGATCCGCTCCATTTGGATTCTGTTGGGCCTTCGGAGCATCTGGAAGATTGGACTTATCAGGGTTTTGTTGCGCGTTCGCAGCGCCGCTTGCAAAGAGAATGGCTGCGCCTGCCAGGAGGATGTGGGCCCTTAGCGTCACGATTCGTATTTTAGCACGCGCCCTCTCCGGCTTGTCCCTACCCTTTTTCTGGTAGGCTTCCGATTCCGCGATTGCGTTACTTCGACCAAGGAAAAGCTACCTGCGCTCCACAGCCGCCTTGAGCACCGCCATGCGGTACAGCACGGTCTCGCGCACCATTTCGCCTCTCATCTACTGATTGGTTTTCTGTCCGGCGGCAGCTTCTTCCTGCTGCTCTTCAGCTTTGTGCCAGCTGGGATTGATGTCGTATTCCTTCATGGATTTGGCGAGGGCTTCGGTCTTCTTGCCGAGATCCCTCTGATATACCTCTCCGGTTTCGTTCACGATAAATGTCATCACGCCGGATGAGCCGTATTCCGCGGGATACGCCACGAAAGCGAAACCTCCGGTCATCTTGCCGCCGGAAATGTAGTCTTTTGCGCCGCCTGGGCCATTTGCCCCCTGACGGATCAGGATGTGGAAGAAATAGCCACGAAAAGGGGCCTGAGCGCCTTGTCGGCTTTTGCCATCGCTATCCACCACAGCCATCGCCAATAAGGGCCCGATGGGGCTTGGTGTTTCACCCTCAGCGGTTTTCCAATAAAGGCCGTTGTGCTGACCTTCATCACTATATATTTTCTGGGCGTACTGGCCGTGCTGCGCGGAGTGATATTCCTTTTCCGCCGCCACAAGTTCCTCGCAAACACGAATGGTGGACATCTCATTCTCGCCAATTCGCCGGAAAAGGATTTCCTGCTTTCCGGCGTCGGTGTCGAAGTACCACGTCGTACCTTTTCTCACCAGCGGTATAGGCGTGGGCCAGTTCTCCGCGCCGATGTAGAGGGTCGTGGTGGCGTTAGGCTCGTCCACTAGACGGTGCATTTGCTCATACCGCCGTACGAAATTAGCGCGAGCCTCAGCGTCTTCGGCTTCGTCTCCCGAGGAGATGATTTGCTTTCCGTCGCGTCCGAGGATCTCGAGCAACACTTTTTCGTCGTTATTCACCAGCGCCGCGACCAGTGAGCGACTCGCGGCTTCCGCCGACGGGAACGTTTTCTGGCCATGCTGCTGCGCCGTGGCGCGCGGGGCAAGGCAGGGCGTTAAGAGAACGGCAGCCGCAGCCAACTTCGCAAGGTTGGCCCAGAGAAATTTGTTCAAGTCCAGAAGCGTCCGCGACATATTGTTTTTCTCCATTTATAGATTTCGCGATCTACGAGAAACTGAACGAGAATTCGATTAGTGAGGCCTGCCGCCCCCGCCGCCGTGCGGTGCTCCGCCGCCATGAGATCCGCCGCCAAAGCTGGAGCTTCCGCGCGATGAATAACTCCTTGCCTGTCCGCCACGGTCGTAGCCGCTGAAGGCGCCGGATCGCGTCCCGCCCTGCGCTTTGGGTTGAGCGTAACCTCGAGCCGCCTGGCTGTTTCCATTGAAGGGCCTGGTCGTTGCGCCGGGGCGATTGTAGACGCCGCCGTGGGCGCCTCCTCCTCGGTAGTAACTGTTCCGGTTGTAGAATGTGGCGCTCCGGGAGTAATAACGGTTGTTGTTGTAGATGGCATAGTGGTTATGCCAATTAAATCCCCAATTGTTCCAGCCCCACCCATAGCCGCCATAGAAGCCAATTCCGAAGCCGAGTCCGAACGAAAGATAAGGACCGCCATACCAGATTCCGGGATAGGGGTACCACCCAGGCCATGGCCCGATGGGTCCGCCATAAATCAGCCACGGATTGTAGGCGGGGACGTAAACTACATTGGGGTCAGCGGGCTGAATGACAACTGTTGAGTCTTGCGTGGAAACGGTTTGCTGGGGCGTGGTTTTAAGATTGCCGGCTTGCTGGGCTCTCTGCCGCATTACTTGGACGGCATCCATTACATCTTGTTGCTGATTGTAGTAAGCATCGCCTAATGAGGATGTCCAGGTGAGATTTTTGTCCATATTTCCAAGGACCGATGGAAACGCGGCAAGCGCTTTGACGCTGGGGTCCCAGGGTTGTTGGTCTACAGCTTGACCCAGCTCCTCGCCCTTCAGATCGGGGTGCGCTTGCACCCATCTGTCGGCTTCGACGACTTGCTCGGGAAATGTGGACGCCGCCAGAACCTGTGCCACCAGCGAATCCGGGTATAGCGCAATCGGCGCGACTAACCGCTGGAGCTGTTCGGGAGTCTGGGGTGCAGGCTGCGGCCTCTGTGCGTCCGGCTGGATTTGGTCCTGACTCTGCACCGGGGGTTGCGCGTCTTGCTGGGCGGCCAGGTTTCGAGGCCCACTCGCGAACAACATGCCCAACGATAACGCGGAAACCGAAACTCGCTTTGCTAATTGGGGCCGGAAGAGTTCTATGGCCCATCTGAAAGTGTTCATGATCTTGAACCTCCCTCACGCCTTCCTTGCTCAAGTGCTCTTAGCCTCTTAGATGAGAGAGACGCTCTCAAGGATAGCTAAAAAGATTGGACCTACTATGCAGGTCGTGTATCCCATTTTGGCGATTGGATTTAGATAGCACTGAGGCTTTCGATTCGCCAGGCGCTCCGCTCGCAAGCGCTCGATCTTTTGCTGTTGATTTGGCTTTTCTCGTCGTCCGTTGCGTGGCCCGGCACACCGTCACCAACTCCTCGCACCGTGCTATCATTTCGTCCCACCGGTCACCCATTCCGCTCGTGCTGGAGATTGCCATGAAACGCACCCTTCGCATCGCCGCCATCGTCGTCGTTGTTTTGCTTCTTATTGTCGTTATCGTCCCATTCCTGATTCCGGTCGATAAGTTTCGGCCTACCATCGAAGAAAAAGCTTCGCAAGCGCTTGGCCGCCAGGTTCAGCTTGGCGGACTAAGCCTTTCCCTGCTCAGCGGATCTCTCTCCGCGGAAAACCTTTCCGTCGGCGACGATCCCAAATTCGGGACCGCGCCATTTCTGACCGCCAAGTCGCTGAAAGTCGGCGTCGAAATAATGCCGCTCATCTTCAGTAAGACTCTGAACGTCACGGGCATCACCATCCAGAATCCGGAAGTCAACCTTCTTCACAATCCCGCGGGCCAGTGGAATTATTCCACGCTCGGCGGCGCTGCTGCCAAGTCTGCTCAGAAGCCTGCCGGATCGGCTTCCAGTGCACCCGGCGACTTCTCCGTCCAGAAATTCACGCTCAATGACGGACGCATCACCG
>Ga0206976_1203_pt2 | contig 15286 bp, 14 predicted proteins | sample Alteio_BWOrgHeat_82_FD_152926 | JGI IMG/M metagenome (GOLD analysis project Ga0206976, IMG submission 152926) | Enriched cells from forest soil in Barre Woods Harvard Forest LTER site, Petersham, Massachusetts, United States -... | ecosystem: Environmental > Terrestrial > Soil > Temperate forest >... | reverse complement strand
GCCGGATGTCAAGTCTTTTGCCATGACCGCCCTGTGAATTTGTCATGAAACGATCGCCGGACTCAAAATCCGCAGCAGGCTGACTGTAGCCCCATGGGCGATACCCGACCCATTTAATCGCCTCAATCTAAGCCATTCCACAGTAAGTACTTCCCTATTGTCTACAAGGCCAGAACTTGCACACGTGCCCAAAGTAACGTAAGATTAATTCCGACAGAAAAGGTCGGATTGAATCCGACTGGTTCAGTCGGATTTGGGTAGATCGGGGATTTGGCCGGTCGGGATTTGACACTTGCTGAAGCTGACGAAAAAAGCCGACTACGCGCTGATGGCGATGAAGCATCTCGCCGAGCATGTCAGCGACGGCTCACTCAGCGCTAAAGATGTTTCGGCGGCCTACGGCATACCGCCCGAAGCTCTGGCGAAGATTCTCCAGCGCTTGGCCAAAGCTGGATTGTTGCAGTCGCAGCACGGCACGAATGGCGGTTACACGCTGTCCCGTCCGGCACACACGATTTCGGCCTTCGAGGTGATCCAGGCGATTGACGGTCCGCTTTTCATCACCTCGTGCATCACCGTTCGCGGAGAATGCGGTCAGAGCGATCGCTGCAACATCCGCGAACCGCTGCGCAAGGTGAACGACAGCATTGAGGCCGTGTTGAAGCGCATCAAGATTTCTCACATGCGCGAGGAAACGGAAGAAGAAGCCGGCGCTGCCCACAAAGCCGCGGAATTGGTGACAATCTCCTGAGCCGTGAGAGATAGAAGATCATCAAAATAGCAGGACAGCAGGGCGAACGACTAACGCAGTAACGACCAACGACGAGGTAGGAGAGGCAACAATGAGCACGGATGTGAAGATCCCCCAGGAACTCGGTCATACCCAGGTTTCCACGCCGGAAGGCGTGAAGCTGCCCATTTACATGGACAACCATGCCACCACGCCCATGGATCCGCGGGTGCTGGAAGAGATGCTGCCCTTCTTCATGGAGAAGTTCGGCAACGCCGCCAGCCGCAACCATTCATTCGGATGGGCCGCTGAAGAGGGCGTTGAGACCGCGCGCGAACGCATCGCCAAGCTGATCGGCGCGACTACGAAAGAAGTAATCTTCACGTCGGGCGCCACCGAGAGCGACAACCTTGCTATCAAGGGTGTTGCCGAGATGTACCGCGAGAAGGGAAACCACATCATCACCGCGGTCACTGAGCACAAGGCCGTGCTCGACACGTGTAAACGCCTCGAGAAGTACGGCTACCGCGTAACCTATCTGCCGGTACAGAAAGACGGCTTGATCGATCTCGATGATCTGAAGCGCGCCATGGATGACAAGACCATCCTGGTCACGATCATGTACGCGAACAATGAAATCGGGGTAATTCAGCCGGTCACCGAAATCGGAAAGCTCTGTCGTGAGCGCGGCGTCGTATTCCACACCGACGCGACCCAGGCCATCGGCAAGGTCCCGGTGGATGTGAATAAGCAGAACATCGATCTCGCCTCGATCTCCGGCCACAAGATGTATGGGCCTAAAGGCGTGGGCGCCTTGTATGTCCGCCGCAAGAATCCGCGCGTGCAGCTTTCGGCCATCATCGACGGCGGCGGCCACGAGCGCGGCATGCGCTCCGGCACGTTGAACGTTCCGAGCATCGTCGGACTCGGCAAGGCCTGCGCGATCGCGCAGGAAGATATGGCGAAAGAATCCTGCCGGCTTGCCGGACTGCGCAATCGCCTCCGCGACCGCATCATGAACCGCCTCGACGAAACTTACATCAACGGTTCCATGGAACACCGCCTGCCCGGGAACTTGAACATCAGCTTCGCGTACGTCGAAGGCGAATCGCTGCTGATGGGCATCAACGACATCGCAGTTTCCAGCGGATCGGCATGCACCTCCGCGACGCTGGAGCCATCTTATGTACTGAAGGCTCTTGGCGCCGGCGACGATCTGGCTCACAGTTCGATTCGCTTCGGCATCGGCCGCTTCAATACCGAAGCTGAGGTCGACTATGTCGCCGACCGCGTCATCGAGACGGTGGAACGCCTTCGTGAACTTTCACCGCTCTACGAGATGGCGAAAGAAGGCATCAATTTGAAAGACGTAAAGTGGGCCGGAGAAGCTTCGCACTAGCCAGTCGCGAAGGCGACGGAATTCATTAGCCCGGCACGTGAGTGCCGGGAAGGGATCGACAAAATAGAACGAGTCCCGTAGGGACGGCACCAAAAGCTCAGGAGAAACAAAATGTCATATAGCGATAAAGTCATCGATCACTACAACAATCCCCGCAACGTCGGTTCGATGGACAAGAACAGCGCCGACGTCGGCACCGGCCTGGTCGGCGCGCCCGAATGCGGCGACGTCATGAAGCTCCAGATCAAGGTCAACCCGTCGACCAACGTCATCGAAGAAGCCAAGTTCAAGACCTTTGGCTGCGGCTCGGCGATCGCCTCGTCTTCGCTCGCGACGGAGTGGGTGAAAGGCAAGACCGTGGATGAAGCCCTCTCGATCAAGAACATGGACATCGTGAAGGAGCTTTCGCTTCCTCCAGTGAAGATCCATTGCTCCGTGCTGGCGGAAGACGCCATCCGCGCCGCAATTGGCGACTGGAAGAAGAAGCAGGAATCCGTAAAGCCAGTTGCCGTAGAAGCGAAGTAGCTAGCTGGACGAGAATTAGCCAGCTGCACGAACGGGAAGGGCACGACTTTAGTCGTGCCACCAAGGGCGGCTCAGACCCGGCTTTAGCCGCTGGGGTTAGCTCCTTCGATAGGCACGAATCATGACCACTGCCACAGAACAACCCGCGCAGGCCCCCGCCAAGGGCATTGGTGTGACCGACAAGGCCGTCGGCAAGATTCGCGGCGCCATGGTCAAGGAAGGCATCTCGCCCGAACAGGGCGGACTGCGGCTCGGCGTGCAGGGCGGGGGTTGTTCCGGCCTGAGCTACAACATCCGCTTCGACACGCAGCCGCGCGAACGCGACCGCATCTTTCAGTTCGGCGATGTGCGCGTCTTCGTGGACCCGAAGTCGTTCATTTACCTGCACGGCATGACGCTGGATTACCAGGAAACGCTGATGCAGCAGGGATTTGTCTTTGTAAATCCGCAAGCGACGAAGTCCTGCGGCTGCGGGACATCATTCTCCGCCTGATTTGCCCGCTTGTGTGGCAAGGAATTGTGTGGCGCGGACACTCCTGTCCGCGGCTGCCTGCGCCGCGAAAATCCCTGGTTGAAAAAATCGGTGAATAAGAGTGGTCGATAAACCAGGCATGCGCTCCTAGAAACTGAAACGCAATGACGAACTCTACCCTCAACGCGATCGCCGCAAGCCCCCTGTCGGGAGAAACCAGTTCCTGCTGGTCCTGCGGAGACATGCGCGCAGCGCACTTCTGCGAATCGTGTGGCAAGGTGCAGCCCGCGGTCCCGGCAGACTACTTCCGCTTCTTCGGGCTGTCGCGGAAGCTGAATATCGACATCCCCGGGCTCGAAAAAGATTTCTACGCCCTCAGCCGCAAGCTTCATCCTGATCTCAGCGCCCGCGCCAGCAGCCAGGAACAGCAATGGAGCCTCGAACAAAGTTCGCTGCTCAACGACGCTTATCGCACCCTCAAAGATCCAGTCAAGCGCACGCAGTATTTGCTGAAGCTCGAAGGCGTAGAACTCGAGGAGCAATCGAAATCAGCGACTGAGCAGGCCCGTGCGACGGGAGAAGCTAAGAAGCAAATCGTGCCTCCGGACCTGCTCGAAGAGGTCTTCGAGCTGAACATGCAACTCGAGGAATGGAGCATGCACAAAAAGATGGGCGAGGACGATCCCTCGCTTAAACAAGAGATCGAAAAACAAAAGGCAGCGCTCGAAGTAAAGAATGAATCGCTGCTTCAGGAACTGAAAACGCACTGGAACGAATGGGACGCGCTGCTTGACCCGCCGGAAACAACGCCCGTGCAGCGTTCCGCAATCATCGGACAGATGGTGGAAGTCCTCAACCGCCGCAACTACATCCGCAATCTTGTGCGGGATGTCGATGCGGCGATCGAGGCTTGAACCCAAGGAATTGATCATGAAATTGAACGACTACAAAACGCTTGGCCGCTCCGGACTCCGCGTAAGCCCACTCGCTCTCGGCACCATGACTTTCGGTACGGAGTGGGGATGGGGCGCAGAGGAGCATACTTCTCGCCACATGTTCGATCGCTACCTCGAAGCCGGCGGAAATTTCGTCGACACTGCCGACGGCTACACCGGCGGTAAGAGCGAAGAGATGGTCGGCAAGTTCATCTCCGAAAGCAAGACGCGTGACCGCGTCGTGCTGGCCACCAAGTTTACATTCAACGCGGAGCCAGGAAATCCCAACGCCGGCGGCAATGGTCGCAAGAATCTTTATCGCGCGCTCGAAGGCTCGCTCCGTCGCCTGAAGACCGATTACATCGATCTCTACTGGCTGCACGCTTGGGACATGGTCACGCCCGTCGAAGAAGTCGTCGCGACCCTTAACGATCTGGTGAGCGAAGGCAAGATTCGCTACTACGGATTCTCCGACACTCCGGCCTGGTATCTGTCACGCGCGGCCACGCTCGCGGAAAAAGAAGGTAAGGCCCGGCTGATTGCGCTGCAACTCGAGTACTCCCTCGTCGAGCGCAACATCGAACGCGAGCACATTCCCGCAGCACAGGAACTTGGCTTGGGCATCACCCCCTGGAGTCCGCTAGCCAGCGGCTTCCTGAGCGGCAAGTACAAGCGCGAAGGCGGCAGCGGCACGGGCGATGGCCGTCTCGAAAAAACCAAAGAGTCCGGCAATCCAACGCTGAAGAGGTTCTCGGAAAGAAACTGGAAGATTCTCGACGTCCTGCTCGAAGTTTCCCGACAGATGGATCGTCCGCCTGCGCAGGTCGCGCTCAACTGGGCAGCCACGCAGCCGGGCATTACGTCCACGATTCTTGGCGCGAGCAAGATGACGCAACTCGAGGATAATCTCACCGCGATAGAATTTACGATCCCCGCAGAACTGCGCGGCCGACTCGACGAAGTGAGCGCACTCGAATCGGTCCATCCCTATGTGTTTTTCGAGCCATTCATTCAAGGCATGATTCATGGGGGCGTGAGCGTTTCGGCATGGACACCGGCTCGCATTCAAACGGCGCCAGCTCTGTCGGAAGCTGCGCCGAAGCCGGAGGCCGTTCCGTCCACTCCAAGAAGCGCAGAGCAGAAAAGGAAGTCGGCATAGTCAATGGCAGAAGATCGCATCGTCGGCATTGATCTCGGAACCACGAACTCCCTGGTGGCGTTCATGCAGGGGGAAACGCCTGTCGTGATTCCGGGTGATGATGGGTTGAACCTCGTCCCGTCGGTTGTCGCGCTCGACGAGAACAATCGAGCCATTGTTGGCAACTCCGCGCGCAAGTATCTGATCGAAACACCCGAGCGCGCCGTCTACTCCGTCAAGCGCCTCATGGGACGCGGCATCGAAGACATTCAGGAAGAACTCAAGCTGTTCCCTTTCCGCGTCGCCGACGATATGCAACCCGGCGAAGTTCTTCGCATTACGCTGGGCGATAAGACTTCAACGCCTCCGGAAATTTCCGCGCTGATCCTGCGCCAGCTCAAGCGCAACGCCGAGCGCTTCTTCGGCGGTCCGGTCACGAAAGCCGTGATCACCGTTCCCGCATATTTCAATGACGCGCAGCGCCAGGCCACAAAAGACGCCGGACGCATCGCCGGCCTCGAAGTTCTCCGCCTCGTCAATGAACCGACCGCCGCGTCACTTGCTTACGGCCTCGACAAAAAGCAAAACGGAATCGTCGCTGTCTACGATCTTGGCGGCGGGACGTTCGACATTTCAATCCTAAAACTGCACGACGGCATCTTCGAGGTCATCGCCACCAATGGCGACACGCATCTCGGCGGCGACGATATTGACAACCTGCTGATCACCATCGCGCTCGACGACATCCGTGGCGATCTGGGTCTCGACCTCCGCCGCAATGCCGAAGTCGTGCAGGCGATCCGCAAGGCCGTAATCGACGCCAAGATCCTGCTATCTTCTGAAACCTCCATCAAGCTCGACATCGAACTTCCCGAAGGCAACCGCTACCGGCGGGAGATCTCGCGCGAGCATTTTGAGCAACTGATCCAGCCCATCATCGACCGTACGGTTGGCCCGTGCAAGCAGGCGCTGAAAGACGCGAACCTGAAGCCTGAGCAGATTGACGAAGTCGTCCTCGTCGGCGGATCGACACGTATCCCGAAGGTGCGCGCGCTTGTGAAAGAAATGTTTCAGCGTGAGCCGCACACGGATCTCAATCCCGACGAAGTTGTTGCTCTCGGGGCGGCCGTGCAGGCCAACATCCTCGGTGGAGGCTCCGACGCCACCGAGAACATGCTACTTCTCGACGTGACCCCACTTTCGCTCGGCATCGAAGTCGCCGGTGGCGTCACCGACAAAATCATTCTGCGCAACTCGACAATCCCGGCATCGGCCACGCAGTTCTACACGACGCAGATCGACGGTCAGGCGAACGTTGCCATCCACGTGTTGCAAGGCGAGCGCGAATTGGCCACGGATTGCCGTTCGCTGGCGCGTTTCGATCTAAAAGGTATTCCGCCGATGCCGGCGGGAATTCCGCGCGTCGAGGTGAAGTTTCTCATCGACGCCAACGGCATTCTGAGCGTTGCGGCGCGCGAGCAGCGCAGCGGCAAAGAGGCCGAGATTCAGGTCCAACCCAGCTACGGGCTCACCGACGAGCAGGTCGAGGGCATGATTCTCGACTCGTTCGACAACGCTGAAGAAGATTTCCGCCGCCGCCAGTTGATCGAAGCGCGCAATGAAACGGCGACGATCTTCGCGGCGCTTGAAAAAGGAAAGAAGAGTCCGGCCTGGGGACAACTCACGACCGATGAGAAGAAGCAGATCGCGAAAATGGAGAAAGTCTTGGCAAAGGTCAATGCCGAAGACGACTACCAGGCGATCCGCAAATCCATCGACGCGCTGAATCAAGGCACGACGCGCTTAGCGGAACTGATGATGGATACCGCGGTGTCCTCAGCACTGAAAGGCAAGAACATGGACGAGACCGATCTGGGCGAAGGCCCGACGGCGCCTCATCCGGTAGCAAAAGCAGAATTTGAATAGCCTCTGTGATCCTCTGTGTCCTCTGTGGTGGAGGATCTTGAAACCACAGAGGACACAGAGGGTCGCAGGGGAAAAGAGGAAGCCCTATGGCAGATGAGAAAGCTCAAGGTGCTGGGACCGCCACCGAAGAAGCTCCCGGCGAAAACACAATCCAGGTCACATTCCTGCCCGAAGGCAAGACTGTGACGTTCGAGAACGGCAAACTGCCTTACGAAGACCACGGCAAAGAGCAGTCCCTGCTCGACATCGCGCTGAACTTCGGCGTATTTCTCGACCACGCCTGCGGCGGCAACTGCGCCTGCACCACCTGCCACGTCTGGGTGAAGGAAGGCGCTGAGAATCTTTCTGCAATGGACGACGACGAAGCCGACCGGTTGGACATGGCTGCCGATCTCCAGCTAAACTCTCGTCTCGGTTGCCAGGTTCAGATTACCAAGCCGGGGAAAGTCGTCGTTGAGATTCCCGCCTGGAACCGGAATTACATTTCGGAAGAACATCACTAGGAACCAGGTTTCAAAGTGGTAAGGTTTCAAAGTAAATGCGGCTCGGGTTTCAACTTTGAAACTTTGCAACCTGGAAACTTTGAAACCTCGCACCAGCCGAGGAACACGCCAATGCCAAAAAAACTAACCTGGGACGACGCTGAAGACATCGGCATTCTGCTTTCGGAGACCCACCCCGAGCTCGACCCGCTCGCGGTGCGCTTCACCGACCTGCACCGCTACGTCACCGAACTGCCGGATTTCACGGGCGATCCCAAGACCTCGAATGAAGGCAAGCTCGAAGCCATACAGATGGCGTGGCAGGAGGAATTTCAAGACAGAACTCAAGCCTGATCTACTTCCCTGCCTCGGCCAGTTTCCTATAGAAGTTCTGCAAAACGTAGAACACCAGCTTGCGCTGGCCCCGGTTCGAAATCAGTCCCTTGCGATTGTGGTAGTCCTGCACTCCAGGAAGCATTCTCAGGGGTGACCTGAAATCCATCAGGACCCACGGCGTGAGTCCCGCCAGATTCGGCATCTTCTCTACCATGCCAAGCTGGTGCTGAAACAAATTCTCCTGATACTCCTCAGTCCAGCGCTCGTCGGCGTCGCCGTGCCGGCCGTAGACCGCCCCGCCGCCGAATTCGCTGACGATTAGCGGCTTGTCCCAGTTCGATTTCCATTGGAGCTTGTCCGCATCTTCCGGACGGCCGCCGTACCAGCCTAAATACTCATTCAATCCCACAACGTCGAGTGCATCTCCCAGAGGATCAACCAGCGCCCGAACATCCGAATCGCTGCCCTCCACATGATTCAACGCGGAAGTAATCAGCCGCGTGGAATCGAGTTCCCGCGCGTCCTGCGCCAGTTGTCGAAGGAACGTCAGCCGTTCCGGTTTCACGGGAGTTTCATTCGACATCGACCACAGAATGACTGCGGCGCGGTTATGATCGCGGGCAATCATGTCGCGAAGTTGCTCCTTCGCGTTCGCCAGGGTCGCCGGATTCGCCCAGTCGATGTCCCAATACACGGGGATCTCCGACCACACCAGCAATCCCATGCGGTCAGCCAGCCGGATCTCATTCTCGTTGTGCGGGTAGTGTGCCAGCCGGACAAAGTTGCATCCCAGGTCTTTCACCCATCCAAGCAACGTCGCCGCATCCTCCTGACTGAAGGCGCGCCCCTCGCGAAACGGTGCCTCTTCATGCATCGAAATCCCGCGCAGAAAAATCGGTTTGCCGTTGAGCAGGATCTTCGCGCCCTGGACCTCGATCGTGCGGAAACCGATCTCATCGCTGACACTGTCGGCCTCGCCGGAAACGACCACCCGGTAGAGCTTCGGATTTTCCGGAGACCAGAGCTTCAGCGGCGCACTGCAATCCTTCGCCGGCTTTTTTCCGCAGGCCAGAACGCTGGCATCAAACTTGAAGGACGCGGATCCGTCTGCATTCGTCGGCGCCTTGAAATCGATCCCCGCTTCTGGAATCTGAATCGTCACTTCGTGCTTCGATAGCGGTCCGTTGGACCGCACCCAGCCGGAAATCTCGTGCGTCGAACCTCGATCCAGTTGTACCGAGTAGTCCTGTATGAAGGTTGCCGGCACCTCTACCAGGTTCACATCGCTTGTAATGCCGCCGTAGTTCCACCAATCGAACTTGATTCCGGGCACGGCATCGGCGCGCCGGACATTGCTCACTTCCACGATCAGATCGTTCTCGCCGTCCTTCAATACCGAAGTCGCCTCGAAGTTGAAGCCGGTAAATCCGCCTTCGTGGTCTCCCAGCTTTTCACCGTTCAGGTAAACAGAAGCCTGATAGTTCACGGCCCCGAAGTGGATGAAGACGCGTTTCCCATCCCGTTTGCGATAATTGAAAGCGCGCTTGTACCAGACCGTCCCCTCATAGAACATCAACGACTCACGCTGCGTATTCCAATCGCCGGGAACGTTGATCACGGGCGAAGCATCGAAGCTGTACTCCACCAGGTCTCTTTTGTCCTTCGGCTTGGCATCGCGGAAAAATCCTGACCGCCCGTTATCGAATGGATCGACGATGACGCGCCATGCGCCAGCCAGGCTCACGGTCGTCCGGCCGGGAATGTTCGTAATCAGAGTGGAGGGTGTTTGTGCACCTAACGCCGATCCCGACAGCAGCAAGACCAATAAGAGGCGGATCATTGAGGACCTCGAAGCAGTTCATACTATTGCCGCGGCACAAGAGCGTCAACGCGCAGAGCCCACGGCATACCGATCAAAGTCGCTAGTGAACAGAATTGCGGCAGCCGAGATTGCTCCAGCGGCGAAGCTGCGAAAGAATACAGCCCACGGCGAAAACTGTGGGAAGGCAAGTAACAGAAACAAGCCCCGAAGGGGCGGAAGAAAGGCCATCACAGGGACGTACCGCAACCGCAACCACCTCAATCTTTTTTACAACGCGATGACAAACGTCCCGCGTGACCGGATTATCTTGTCTTCATTAAGGCCTTCGAGAAATCGTAGGCTCTCTCTCCGGCACAACTGAAAAGGGCACGGTTCTAAACCGTGCCCTATCTTTTCGGCAAGTGGAACCCCGGACGCCATCGTCCGGGAGCAGCAAATACTGTGCAGCGATACAAGAAGTTATCTCTGGCGTAACAGGCGTTGGCCTCGGCTTCCTATCTCGCCAACGCCCCAGCCGGCTCCTCGACGTTCGCCTCCCGCAAAAACTTCGCCGCCTCTTCCGGAGGCGTGGGATTGATGTAGAACCCGGTCCCCCACTCGAATCCGGCCGTCTTGGTCAGCTTCGGCATGAACTCGATGTGCCAGTGATAGTGATCGTTGGTGGGATCCTGCACCGGCGAAGAATGAATCACCAGATTATACGGAGGATTGTCGAGCACCCGGTCTGCACGCCCCAACAACTCTTTCAGTGCGCGCGCCAGGTTCTCGAACATGTGCGACGACGAATTCTCAAACGCCGACTCATGCTCCTTGGGCAGAATCCAAGTTTCGAATGGAAAGCGTGGCGCGTACGGCGCGAGCGTTACAAAGTCTTCGTTCTCGCCCACCACGCGCGTGCCGCCGTCCATCTCCTGCCGGACGATATCGCAGAACACGCACCGTTCTTTGTAGAGAAAATACTGCTTCGCGCCCTCCAATTCCTGGGTGACGTTGATAGGCAGAATCGGCAGCGCGATTAACTGCGAATGTGCATGCTCCAGCGATGCTCCGGCTGCCTCGCCGTGATTCTTGAAGAGAAGAATGTATTTGAACCGCCGGTCTTTCTTCAGATCGAGAATCCGGTCACGAAACGTCCACAACACATCTTCGATCCGTTTGGTCGGCAGACTAGACAGGCTCGCATTGTGGTCGGGCGTTTCGATGATGACCTCGTGCGCGCCGATCCCGTTCATGCGGTCGAACATGCCTTCCGCCTGGCGGCAGAGATTGCCTTCAATCCCCAGCGCCGGAAACTTGTTGGGAACCACACGCACCGTCCATCCCGGCGTGTCGCGTCCCGGCGGAGGGCCGCCATTCTGGCTGGGACGATAAGCCTGAATCTCGGGCGGCGTCTTCAACTCGTTCCCGTAACAGAAGGGGCAAAATCCCCCCTTGATCTTCATATTCTCCCGTACAAAATCGGTAGGGCGCTTCGCCCGGTCGGTCGAGATAATCACCCAGCGGCCAACGATCGGATCTTTTCTCAGCTCAGGCACTCTACAGAATCCTTTCCAGGGGATCGCAAAACTTCATATTCTACGATGCAAGGGAGGCGTTCCGAAACACCTCGATCTGCGGACGGCGGGAACGACCGTCGTAGTATACGCTCACAATATCGAACCTCCACTGGCACTCCGGTGGTAGCTGCCGCAGATAATCCCGCGCCACCTGCGCGATCTCCCGCCTCTTATGACGATCGACAGCTGCCTCGGCGGGCTTTACATCGCGCGATGTCCGTGTCTTAACTTCAATAAAACAAAGTACATCGCAATCCCAGCCGATCAGGTCAATTTCGCCTCGATGACGCGGAGTCCGGTAGTTCCGGGCAACCATCAGGTAACCGAGTTTCCGCAGATGGAAGTAGGCGTCTTCCTCGCCGCGCCGCCCCGTTCGCTGGTGTTCCGGTCGCTTGTCGGAAGGGAGGGTATGCTTGGCAACCCAATCGAGACTTCGGACGATGGTGCGGGTAACGGCGGCGGGCAGCATATTGCCCTTCAGCGTATGACCGGCGAAGGCACCCGAGCACAAGAAAATCGCCGATTCGTGGGTCTGCGTCCCAAATTGGGAATGGCGAGCGCCCCGTCTTTGGCCAAGAAAAATCCCACTCAAGCGTAAGCCTGAGTGGGGGTGGACAGTCCGCAGAACAGATTGAAAAAAGATCCGTGTAGATCCGTGCAAATCCGTGGCAAAAGGTTTTTGCTTAAGCTCCCACGGCCCTGATGCACTCTTCGAGCACATCCACAGCCACGTCGGCTTCTTCCTTCGTCACGATGAGCGGAGGGCAGATGCGCACAGTGCTCGGCCCGCAGCCCAGAAACAGCACACCCTTCTCGAACGCCATCTCCACAATGCGATCGCGCTCGGCGGCGCCGTATTCCTTGGTGACTTTGTCTTTCACGATTTCGACGCCGATCATCAGCCCGCGCCCGCGGACATCGCCGACCAGCTTCAGCTTCGAAGGCCAGTCCGCCATGCGCTTCATCATGTGATTGCCGACTTCGGTTGAGTTCTCGAGAAGGTTCTCTTTCTCGATCACGTCCAGCGTAGCCAGCGCAGCCGCGACTGCCACCGGATTTCCGCCGAAAGTCGAAGCATGCGATCCCGGGACCCAGTCCATGATCTCGGCCCTGGTCATCGTGACCCCGAGAGGCATACCGGAAGCAATGCCTTTCGCCATGCAGACCATATCCGGCTCGACGCCGGTGTGTTCGACGGCAAACCACTTGCCGGTACGCCCAATGCCGCTCTGCACTTCGTCCACGACCAGCATGATGCCGTGCCGGTCGCAGATACGCCGCAGTTCCTGCATAAAGATCTTCGGAGCCACCACGTACCCGCCCTCACCCTGCACCGGCTCGACAAAAATCGCCGCGACTTCCTCGGGCGCCAGGATGGTCTTGAATAGCTTCTCCTCAATGAACCGCGCACAGCCCAGTGCGAAGTTGTCGGCGTCTTGGGTGCCGCCCACAGATCCACGGTAAACATCGGGATACCGGATATGAGTCACTCCCGGAACCAGCGGCGCGAAACGCCGCTTCTGTTGCGGCTTCGAGGCGGTCAGAGAAAGCGCGCCCATCGTGCGGCCATGAAACGCTCCAAAGAACGCGATCACGTTCTGCCGCTTGGTGTGATAGCGCGCCAGCTTCAGCGCGCACTCGACTGCCTCGGCGCCCGAGTTGCCGTAATAAATCCGGTGGGGCCCCGGCATGGGTGCAATCTTCGACAGCCGCGCCGCCAGCTCCACCATGTTCTCGTAATAAAAATCCGTTCCCGACATGTGGATCAGTTCGCCTGCCTGCTTCTGAATGGCGGCGACCACATCCGGATGGCAATGCCCCGTCGACGTCACGGCGATGCCTGCGGAAAAATCGAAAAACTCGTTGCCGTCAACGTCGGTCACAACGATGCCGCGTCCGCTCTTCGCGACCATCGGATACGACCGCGTATAGGAGGGCGAAATATATTTCTGGTCGCCCTCGAGCACGCGCCTGGCGTTCGGCCCGGGCAGGGCGGTCTTGATTTTTGGTTTCTTGATCTCTGGTCCAACTGTGGAAGTCTTGCTCATCGTTGCGGTAGACATGGAATCCTCCTAAGGCAGTGGCCGCTGGTTCGCAGCCAGTTGTCGTGAATCGGGCCTCGGGTGCAACTCTGGTTTGAGTACGCGAACGTTCAGAAAATCCGAGGCGAATCAGGAGAAGGAAGGAAAATTAGTCGCTACCGAACAGGCTGGGACGAAGCCGCGAAGGAAGATTGGCCCGATACCGCCGTGGGCACACTAAGCAGTGCAGCCAGCATTCCGCCGGACTTGCGTAGGCCGGACTTCCGTGGGCTCGATTTGTGCAGGAAGGACGCGAGTTGGATTTGTTGCGCAGCATCCGGGTCAGTCAACATCACCCTCTGATTATATCCGCAACACAGCACGATCCGTAACCCCCTTTTGGTAACAAAAGGGAATTATGAGGGAATAGGGAATCATGTGAGATGAGGGAAGCATGGGAAGAGGGAAGCATGTGGGGACAGCCGCCTCGGCTGTCCGATCGAGCGCAGTTCGCCAACCACTGCCGGAATCTACACTACTTCTTTAACTCCGCCGGCCAATTAGAAATAATCCTGAGCGGCGCCGCCGTTTCCCCTTCTGCCAGGTTCACCATAAAGCGCTTGCCATCGGGCGAAACATCGAAGCTCGTACCGATTCCCGGCATGCTGGCGTGGAACAGCCTTTGCGGCGTGCCGATGTCCATTTCTCCGCCTTTCGGCGTCATCGCGCAAGCAATGATGGTGTCTTGCAGGTCATTGAAGAACAGTTCCCGGCCGTTTGCAGTCCACGCCGGGTAGGCACCGCCATTCGCCGACACCTTCCACTTCCCCTTGGCATCGGGGAAGCTGGTCACATAAACCTCGTTTTGTCCGGACTCGTCGGAGACGTAGGCCACCCAGCGCCCATCGGGCGAGACCCGGAACCCGTTGATATTCGATTGCGGCGACGGCGGCCGGATAAGAACAACCGCCTTAGCCTCCCCGCCCACCGGCAGCATCCAAAGCGAGATATCTGTTCCACCGTCGCCCCAGATGTAGGTCAGATACTTTCCATCCGGGGTCAGCGCCGGGTAGTGATAGTTATTACCCAAGGGGGTCAGGTTCTTCTCGGCGCCACTGCCGTCGGCGGCTTTGCTGTGAATCTCCACATTGTCGCCACCCTGCGCCGTCGCCAATATGAAAACCAGCGTCTTGCCGTCGTCCGACCACGAGGGCTCCCCGACGGGTAGCGGATCGAAGGTGACACGGGTCTTCGTCTTGCGCTCCAGGTCAAGCGTCCACACAGAAGAGGCCGGGCTTCCGGTAATGAAGGCCAGGAATTTGCCGTCGCGAGACAAGCGAACATGCGCAATCGTGTTTTCGCGCACATCGTAGGTACCGAGTTCTTTTCCGGCGCGATCGAGCCAGGTCAGGCGGCTCTTGGCAGCGGACGCGTTTCCTTCCTCATAAATCATGACGCCATTCTGCGAGGTCGAGAAAATGCTGCGCCACACGCCCACGTCGTCGCGCAAATTGCCAACCAGCGGAGCCGCCGGGCTCAGTATCTTTCCCGCGTCAGGGTCGAATGGCTGGGCTACCAGCGCGCTTCCCGCGCGATAAAGCATTTGTCCTGAAGCAAATTGCGCCGCCGAATCCGTGGCCAGCACCAGCCGGCTTTCGTGACTGTCTAAGGACCCGAAATAGACTCCGTTTTGCCTGGGATCGCCTCCGGTGTGGCTGTTCGCGAGAAAGAGAAAATGCTTGCCGTCAGGCAGGAACCAGGGCCAGCGATGGGTGGTGTGCTTCTTCGGATCGAGCGCCGTCGCGGGAGACACCGCGCCGCCCTGCGCGCTCACTCGTGACAGCGGGCCCATGAAGTTCGGAGCGAAAACAATCGTGTCATCCGGACTCCACGTCCCGCCCCGCGGATTCGCCGCGTCGGCCAGGATCGTAATCGGCCCTCCGG